>SDBS01006013.1_pt1 | contig 11818 bp, 34 predicted proteins | sample 2277091 | NCBI WGS metagenome assembly SDBS01 (sample SAMN10404972, study PRJNA504765) | marine sediment metagenome | isolation source: marine sediment core GS10_PC15, 163 cmbsf | place: Arctic Ocean: Southern Knipovich Ridge | collected 2010 | reverse complement strand
AATAATAAGTATTGTTCAAGAGAATGCTATAATATTACAAGAAAAAATGATAAAACAAAAACATCAAATTATATGAATTTTAAGAAAAAAACATTTAATTGTTTAAATTGTAATAAAGAAAATTATGTTCATTTAAAAAGTACACGAAAAACCTGCAATAGAAAATGTCGTAATGAATATATGAAAAAATATCCAGAATGTGCTTCAAATTATAAGGGAAAAGGAAAATTTATAAATTGTAAAATGTGCGATAAAAAAGTATGGAAACAAGGGTATAATCTTGAGAATATTAAAAACAACTATTGTTCTAGAGATTGTTATAAAAGTGATAAAAAATCATTAAATAGGAAGTTTGGAAAATTAAATCCTATGTCTAATCCGAAAAGTAGAGAAAAAGTACGGAATAGTATGATTAGACATATTTTAAAGTATGATGTTGATGGGTTTCGTACTGGTAAAAATGAAACAAAACTATTAAATTTACTTGAAAAAAAGTTTAGTATTAAAATAGAACGTCATAAAATAATAGGTGGATATATTGTTGATGGATATATTAAAGATAAAAATATAGTTATTGAAATTGATGAAAAATATCATGCTCATAATTATGTAATGAAAAAAGATTTAAAACGCCAACAATATTTGGAAAATGAATATAAATGCAACGTAATACGAATAAGAGATTATGTAAAAGGAGATATTGATAATGTCAAACTTTGATTTAAAAATAGAGCATGACTTAAAATATATATATTTTTTTAAGGGTGAAGGTACCAAAGATATTGATAATAAAAATGATTTTGATGAAGACGATTTTATCAATAAAGGAAAAGGATTACTCAAAAAAAATTATATTTATGTAACAAAAGATGATAGAGTTGTTATTAAAAATCTTGGTATTAAAAAGAAAGACCGTACCCCATTAACAAAAAAAATCTTTTGGGATTATTTAGTACCACAAATAAAAAAAGGAAAAGTTAAGTTTTCTAAACCTTATATAAGAAAATTAATTACTGAACTATTAGAAAAAGATATTAGTTTGGCAATGATGAGAAGAGATGTTGGTAACCTTAATCAATATAAAAATGTTACAAGCATCCAAGCACAAATTGCACAACGATATGGTCCTGGATTACATTTTTTGATACCGAATACTAAAGGGATTGGTGTTGGCAAAGGAAAAAACTTTTGTACAATGGAAGAATTTAAACAACACAAATTACAGATTTATGATATTAATACTGATAATATTTGGAAAGAATTAAATTATTTTATTGCAGTTCCAGTTGTAAAAAATATATTTGATTTTGTTAAAAAAGAAGATAAAGAGAAGGTGTTAAGTGATGATTAATCCAATAAATATTATGTTTGAACCACCCCAATTATATTGGAATGCAGGTGTTGGATTAGTTGTATTTTTTTATATGATGTTTTACAAAGAAAAAGGTGTTGAATAATGGTTAGAAGTTATGATGAATTAAACAGTTTAGAAAAAGTTGGGTTAAAAGGAGTATTAAGGAATGATGGTTGGGATTTTTGTTCTATAACACAAACAATGTCAAAAAAAATTGATAGTGCGTATATATCAGTAGAGATGAAAAACTTTTGTGTTGATGAAGATTAAGAATGAAAAAAATAATAATGTTATTAATATTACTATTATGTTGTGTTTTAGCACACGCACAAACTGGTACTCACGGGTTTAATAGTACAATTATAACTAATACAACATTTTTTAATTTTACTAATAACACAGATTCAATTGGTGATTTAAATCCAGTAAATGTGACTTATATTAATTTGACTAGTATGTATGCTATAAATGAAACAACTGTTGAACAAGAAGAAACAAAACAAATGACTAATTATATCATTGCAGGAGGAGGTATTTTAATATGTTTGATAGTAATTATTACCATTATATTAATACAAAAAACTCGTAATAAAAAACAAAAAAAGAATGATGAAGTAACAATGTTACCAGATGAAAGAGAAAAACAATTTAAAGATTTAATGTTAGAAATTGAAGGTGAATCAAAATGAAAGAACTTACAACAGAATATATAGCTGGTTTTTTAGATAATATAGGATGTTTTTATGCAATGAAAGCACAAGGAAGAAAATATAAAACTCCACAATTTAAAATAGTTGTCCAAAAAACCTTGACAAAAAAATTTGATTTATTAGATAAAATAACATACTTTTTAGATGTGCATCATAATATTAAATTTAGTTTTTGGGAGCATGATAAGCAAGGTACTTGGCAAATAACAAATACAGTATCTTTAATAGCACTATTAAAATTTCTTAATGAAAATTGTTATTTAGATAAGAACAATCAACTAGAAATTAAATGTATAATTGAAAATAAGCAGATTGATGCAATCAAACGAGAAAAAGAAAAAGAGATAAAAAAATGATTTTTTATGTTGGAATAGATATTGGTTTAGATGGAGCAATTAGTATTATTGATGATAAACAAAAAATTAGGTATATGTATCCAATGCCAGTTATTAAAGGAAAGAAAACAAACTATGATGTTCAAAAAATTGTAACTATATTTAGAGCATTAACAAAGGAATATTCTTTATTTGTTGTTATTGAAAAACCATCTCCACGACCAATTATAAGTTGTTCAGCTAATTTTATGTTAGGTGGTGGACAATTTTTGTTTGAAGGTATAATGGCAGCTCTTAATATAAGTTATGAAGTTATAACAGCAAGAACCTGGCAAAAAGAATTATTAAAAGGATTAAGCAAAGATACAAAAACGGCAAGTATAATGTTTTGCAAGAGAAAATGGCCTGATGTTAATTTAAAAAAGACTGAACGATGTAAAAAAAACCATGATGGTTTGAGTGATAGCTTATGCTTAGCTGTATATAATTATCGAATTAATAGGTAAAATTGAGGAGGCATAAAAATGAGTGGAACACCATATGGAGTTTTCGTAATTGAATCACATTATAGAGGTATTAATAGAGGTATTAATAGAGGTATTCATGGTATGTGGAGAGATTTTTATGGGACTGGTGGCGATAAGAAAAAGGCAATAGAATATTTAAATAAAAATCACAAACAAGGAATAGTTACAACAGGTTCAGGTAAGATTGTTCATATAAAAATGACATCAAAGAAAACAAAACCTTCATTTTCATATGATAAAAATAATCAATAGATAAAATGAATAAGAATAATAATATAATAAAAATATATGTTAATAATAAGGAATGTATTAAATATATTTTGGGTGTTTTTTGTCCTTTTTATAATTATTGTTTAATTTGTAAACAGTGGTTTTCAAGTTGTTGGTTTATGCATAATCTTACAGATGAAACACATAAAGCAGAAATTAAAAAACATGAAAACAAATATAATAATTAAACCTTGGCTAATAGTAATCATTATTATTACTATTTTTCAAGTACAAGCAGTTCCAGCAGGAACAGAATATACAGTAACAAATATTCAAAAATGTTATGGTAATATACAAATAAAATTGCGTGGAGAGTTTAATATTACTAATATAGAATTTCCTAAATGTACATATAATGAAAATAATTTATGGATATGTCCATGTCGCAATCCAACAAATATTAAATTCAATACAGAAAATATAACACGAGGGAAATTTAATTTGGCAATACAATATAATATTGCAAAACCAACCGGTAGTGGAGTAGACCAACAAGATGTTATTAGAACAAAGCAGTTTAATAATATAGTAATTGGACCACCTATTAAACGACCTTTTGAATGGCCAACATTTAGTTTTGGTTCAACTGCGTTTATTGTAATAGCTATTTTGTTTGGTATATCTGCTGTAGCTGGTGTAATATATACAATAAAAAAAATGTTTTTTGAAGAAGATGAAGAGGATAAAAAGATACAATATACAGATGAAGAAATAATTGAATGGGTAAATAAAATTGAACAAAACAGATAACTATATCAAAACATTTATATACAGGTAAGTATTTATATTTACTATAAAAAAATATAAACGGGTGTAAAATGAAAAATGTTTTAGCAGTATGTGAAAACTTAGAAGAGTTTAAAGAAGCAACTAATTTATTAGATAAAGCTAGTATTGGAGAATTAAGAATTAATGATAATGGTATATGGAAGGATGTTAAAAGATTAAGAGGAATATATAATAATACTCAAGGTGTATTTACTTGTGCTGTTGTTCCTCATTATAATTTGGTTCAGCATAAAGAATATTTTGACCATTTTGCACAAAGTTTACACAATTTAGGAATTAATTATACAGCTACATTAAAATATAGTGGACATAAAGCATATGTTGATTTTGAGTTTAAAGATAGAAACTTAAAATTTACCAAACTTAATGAAGAGTTTACAACTGGCATGCGAATTGCTAATAGTTATGATAAAAGCTGTGGACTAATAATTGCACCAAGATTTACACGATTAGCATGTACAAATGGAATGATAATTACTAAGACAGAAAAATCAGTGTCAATTAAACATCATTCTAAAATAGCAAAAGAAATTCAAACTTGTGTTGAACATCGATTAAATGACCTTATTTCTACAAATCTTGATTTACAAACTTGGGTTAGTGAAAGTATGAAAGATAGTGGTGAATGGAAAACGATGTGTAGAATTATTGAAAAAATGATTTTACCACTTAAACATAGAGAACCAATATTAAAGAATCTTGGTATAAGTATTATTATTGTTACTGATAAAAAAACAAAGAAAAAACAAGTTTCATATGTTTTAGATGATATAAATAAAAATAAAGAACCAATAAATCGTTGGACACTTTATAATAGCTTAACTCGTTATATTTCACATGGAGAAGCAATGACACCGTTTATTGAAACATTGTTTCACAAATGGGCAGAGAAAGCATTAATGACTCCATTGAATAAAATGCCAATGGTAGAAAAAGTTTTAACTGTATAAAATGAATAAAAAAATTATAGGACTTATATTATTGATTGGGTTAGTAGGTTGTGGACTACAATCAAATGGCATATCAGATGAACATTCAAATATGTGGTATGAACAAACAACTTATGAAAGTGATGGACATATGATTTTAAAAATGGATGCAAAACATTGTAATGAAATAACATCTACTGAAAATGGATATAAATTTTATTTATGCAATAAATAGGAGGTTATTATGGAAACAAATGAAGAACAAGAAGTACCAAACGTTGATGAAAAGGTTGCAGTTCTTTTAGATGGGTTAGATGATATAAATATTACATCTTTATTAATTAAGTATGATGAAGTAACTAATGTTATACAAAAAACCAACGAACTTAAAGAGATGTTAAGGAATAAAATTAAAGTATATCTTAAAGAACGTGAATGGGACAATTATATGGATGAAAGAACTAAAATAAGTGTCACAATTTTAACTGCAAAAAGACAATCAGTTGATAAAACACAACTTAAGATTATGCTTACTGATGCACAAATGAGTCAAGTTATTAGGACAACGTCATTTGAAAAAATGACAATATTAACACCAGAAGCTAGAAAGAGGTTGAAGAAATATGTTGCAAAGCCTAAGTAAGTTTAACCTTTTTCGTAAATTGTTTAAGTCTAAACAAGAAAAAATATTAAATAAGATACGACATAAACGAGATAAAATAGATGCATTAAAAAAGAAAATTCGTTTTGAACAAACGTATGATAATAGGCGTAAGATGCAAAATCAAATCGATAAGTTGAAAGAGGAGATTATTAAAATGGGAAAATATGTATTAAAAGATGGAAAATTAGTATTAGACAAAGAAGAACAGCATGAAGGTAAAATGCCTGAAGTGCCAACACCACCAGCAGATATGCAGGTACCAAAACCACAAGAACCTGAAGTAATGTCACAGGTTCCAAGGCCACAAGAACCTACACCAATGCCACAGCCACCTCTTCCGCAGGAACCAATGTATCCACAACCACCTCTTCCGCAGGAACCAATGTATCCACAACCATCTCTTCCGCAGGAACCAATATATCCACAACCACCTCTTCCGCAAGAGCAAGTGTATTCACAGGCGCCACAAATATCAAGAGAAGAAATGGAACATTATATGACACAAGAACAACTTGCACCGCATAATGTAACAGAACCACAAAATCAACAAGTTACTATTATGATGATTGAAAATAAAGAGATAAATGTTTTGGTTCCAAGTACTAAAATTGATGGATTTATACATGAAGTATCATCTGCAATGATAGAACAAAAACCAATGCAAATTAATAATAGATTAATAAATGGGAGGCATATTATTTCATTGGTTTTTTAGTGGGAGGTATATACAATGGGAAAAAACTTTACTGAGTTTATGAACAAAACGAAAGAAATAAACCGTTGGATTGTTACAGGGATATTTCTTACTGGAATATTTGCTGGTGCATGTTTAATGTTTATTTTTATGTTGGCAGGAATATGAAAAATAAAGTCATGCTATATTTGTTTATTGTTTTTTTATTGGTAAATATAGTTGATAGTATTACATCATATTTTATATTGGGTGGTGAAGCAAACCCAATATATATATGGTTTGGTAATATTTGGTTAGTATATATATTAAAAATATTTGTTGTTGGAGGAGTATTTTTAATAATAAAAAAGAATGATTATGGTAAACATTTTACATTTTATTCATTAATTGTTATGTTGCTGTATGGTTCATTAATATTATCATATGGAATATTTAGTAATACTCAAGGCATATTAAATCCACAATTAGTAGAAGCAGCAAAAAGTATACCTAATGAAGTTAAGGTTAAAGCATATACAAATTTTATCGTAATCTTATATTTCATACCAGCTGCAATAACATTATTTGCTTTTAAAATTTATGAATGGGGTGTAAAGTATACTGATTTAAAACCAATAAAATGACACCTGAACAAGCAGTATCATCAGCATTTATATTGATAGCAATTGGTTTATTTGCTGGTATAGGATGGACGATTTTTCAAATGTTTGATTAATAAAGAGGTAAAAATGAAAACTAAAATCTTAATAATAAGTTTAATAATAACTCTTTGTATTGTGATGCCGATGTGGTATTTTTTATTGTATTCAATATTAAAAGCAATTGAAGTGGATAGACTCGTATGGTTTATATTTTGGGTATATATACCAGTATCAATATTTACTAATATACTTGGAGAAGTAGCAAAACATGAAACTTGATATTAATAATCCAAAAGTAGAAAAGACATTAATAGATTTTTTATTATATGACACGGCTGAGGTAATAAAAATAATTGAAGAAATACTTAAAGAAATTGAGTGAATAATATGGCATCAATAAAAAACGGTTATATATCAAAAAAGGTTTGTCCTAGCAGTCGTAAAATAAAAAAGCAATATTTAATTGATACATTTTTAATTACTGCAAAACTAAATTATAGTCCATATATAAGTGGTAACCTTTATATTGGACATATTTATTTTCCTGAAAAATATATTGGTAAACGAGTAAAGTTCAAATTAGAAGTAATACAGGAATAGGTGATAACATGAATAAAAAAACATTACGGTATGGTGTTGGAGCAATTTTTATTATTATATTAATTTGGGTAGCATCATTTATGATTATAAATAAAGAAGAATTATTTAAGAATGAAATTATTCTTACATATGAAAGTGGTTGTACAGAAACATACATTAATAATGAATTAGTCACACCTGAATGTATAAAGCCACAAGGGTATCAGAGGGATAATCAATGGGCAGCGAACATAAATCTGACGCAGATATAAGTGTTATGTTAAAGAAGCTTGATGGTTTATATGATAAGGAAGAACGAATAAAGCAAGACATTAACAAATTGCAAATGGAATATTTACAGTTAAAACAAGACCAAGATTTACTTGAGACAATGATAATGCATCAATCAAACAAGGTTGATTTATATAATAAATATAGGAAGGTTTTGAACAGATGAATTATAAACTAAAAAATAAATTAGGGTTTACATTTGGTTTAATTGTGGGTGTAATTACTGGTTTATTAATTATTATTCTAATTATGATTTTATTTAGTTCATTGTTAAAAGAATGTTGTATGTGTGGTAGTATAGATGGTTGTTGTCCATGCCCACCACACCCACAAAGTGAATTATGCTATCATACTCCATTGCATGAAGATTGTCAAATTAAAGAGGTGGAAAGAGATGTTAATAGCTAAATGTAACTACTGTGGTAAGAATACTGAATACATAGGGAATATATGTAGTTCATGCCAATTGTTCAGCGATATCTCAACTACACCAAGGAGACAAAAAAATGAAAGATTTTGATTTTGTAGAAATGTATGCATCAGCATCATATTTATTTGGGTTTGCTACCGGTACAGGGAAACAAGGAGAGACAGCTGCAAATTATGCATCAAGATTATGTGGAGAATTAAAATTATTAATAGAACATCAAAAGGAGTTAAAATGAAAGAATTAAAAAATGAAGAAATTAAGGAATTGTTTGAATGCAGTGTTGAGGAGTTTTATACGAAAGCTTTAACTGAAAACTGGGATGATGCATTTATATCTTTGTGGCGTGAAGCGAAGAAAGCTAAATCTTTAGAAGAAATAAGTTCTCATTTAAAGAATATCTATATTATAATAAGAAGACAAGATTATAAGTGATTATGATTTTACATAATACAAAATTGAGGAGAGAATAATAAAAAAGTCCCACTAAAGAAAATGTATACAAGACATAAAGGCGATGATTTACTAAGCAAAGACAATAGATTAAAATATAAATGGAAATGGTGTAGAGTGGCTTCACAGATAGATGAAGAAGATATAAAGAAGTGGACATATTTTCAAATTTCACATTGTCGCCTTAATGATTGGGAATTAGAAGCTACACAATGGGGTAGTGGTTATAATGAACCAGTGTATTATAGTGCTTCAATATATTATATTGGTTTAAAAATAAGTTCTATTGAGGGATTCAAAACTAGAATTGAAGCACAAATCGGAGCAGAAAAACTTTTACATAAATGGATTAAAACAGAATATTTAAAATTAAAAAAAACAAGTGGGGGACTTTAAAAAATAATTAGTTTCCTCAACTATCGCTTAATGAATGTTAAGCGGTTCGTTGTGACACTCACCTAACTTTGTTGAGCAAAGTTCGCTTAACATACATTAGACAAAATTTGAAAGGTGATTAATAATGAAAAAACACAATATAGCATTTAATGAAAAAGTATTGAATAACAAAATGTTTGATGATTATGATAAACAAATTATTTCCAAACATTTAAGCAATTTTTATTGTGTTTTTCAATTGGGATTTGAAGAAGGAAAAAGAAATCACCTTTCAAACTCAAGCTCGGAAAAGTCCGAGTCGTCTATTATCCGTTATGCGGTTCGTCCTGACTCACCCAAATCCCTTCGGGATTTCGCATAACTGAGATATTAAGTTCAATATTTGGAGAGTGAAGAAATGTATGTATATTGTTACCAAAATAAAGCTAAGGAGGGAAAGAATGTTAAATAAACAAGAACAAAGGTGGATTGATTATGTTAAATCTTATAACCCCAATTCCTCAAAAAGAATACATTTAGTATCGGCGTTTCATGTAGTCCGAGATTTACTCCAGGAAGCAAAACAGGAATTATGGCTTAAAATTAAGAAAAGACAAATGAGACATGAAGATGGTAGAACCTTCCATGATGGGTACTTATGTCTTAGCAATAAACAATGTAATGATATTGAAATAGAATTAACAATCTACTCAAGAGGTAAAGGAAATGGATTCAAATGAAACACTAAAAACTTTGTGCAACACTATTGAAAAATATGAAGGCTATTCTGTTTTTGAAGTTGATTTCAATAGTACAAAAATCAAAATGATGGCACTCAAAGATGTAAAATGTATTGTTGATATATTAGAGAAATTATATCCAAAGGAAGCCAAAGACCAGAACTTATCCTTGTCATGCCCTTGTGAATGTCATAAGTCTATCTATCCTCAAGAATATCATGCAATGAACGATAAGAAATGTTGTGAGAATCATGGAAGAAGTGAGTCAGGACATAAATGAAATAAACAAATTAAAAGAACAATTAGATACAAAAATTTTGAAGTTAAAAGAGTTTATGATTAAACTTCAAAAGTAACAGTGGGACATTTAAAAATTTTAAACATGCTGACACAGGATTTAAAGTTGGAAATTATTGTCTTGATTTGATAGATGATAATTGTGATATAAAAGACACCATTACAATTTCAGAAGAACTATTCGAGATGAAAAAAGCCAATACTTAAATTCAAGCAAATCCTAAATCGAAGAGATAATACAAAATGAAAATTAAAAATACGTCGACTAGTTGTTTATTTATTTGTTTTATTATATTAGGTTCACCAATTATAGGTTTTGTTACTATGATGGGTATTAATTATTTAGCACCAAAAGCTAATGCATTAGATATAGTATTATCTTCATATTTAATTGTAGGTTTATTTGCAGCAATTATAGTGTTAATATTTTATAAACATATTATAGAATGTGAAATTTAAGTATAAAAACATAGCTTATTAATGTGCCTTTATAAACCCTTTATAAAGCAAACAATAAAAAACCACAAACGACCTAGGAGAATGTATTAAATATAGTAGTGTTTTAGTACTAAATGTAGTGGTCGTTACAGGGTAAATATAGTAAAAATGATAGGAAAATTAGTTGCAGGAGCATTAATTGGGTTTTTATTACTTAGTATATTAGGAAAATGGATACTTGTAGTTATTGGTATTGCTGTTACATTATGGTTAATAAGAGTTGTTGCAGATATATTTTGGTATTTTAATGATAGGGGGAAGGTACAATAAAATGGTAAAAGATAAAGACGAACTGGTAAACATTGATGGAAAATTATTTAAGAAAGAGGTATTTATTATTGAGGACAATCATCCGATAATAGGAAGGATACTTATAGTAGAAAATGTTAAATTTAAGATATTAGATGAAGAAGATGATAGTCATAAGTCTGGAACATATATGGCACGACTAAACAAAGAAGATGAAAGACGTATGAAAGAGTATGATAATGCTCTTGATACATTAAGTAAAAAATTAGTAGACAAACCAGACTTGAAACGCCTGATTAAAGAAAATATGAAATATAAATCAATATAAGAGATAAAAACAGGATTGTTTATTCTTGAAGCACAAGAAAAAGGTGAAAAAGTAGAAGAAGAACATCTTAAAGAATGTTATGGTTATAATATACATTATATGAATCAAACGTTTCATTTTGATAGTGGTTCAGAAATAGAAAGAAGTGAGAGATAAAATGATTGATGCAAAAAAGATTGAAACAATAGAACTATTACTGCGTGGTTTGAAACCTGCTCGGCCTTCAATTTTAAAATTATGTGATGATAATTTTTGTTGGCTACAATTTTATATGCTTCGCTTTTTAAAAATTGATAGTTTAATATTTGTTGTTGAACATGAACAAAAACAAATCTGTAAAAAGTTACCAATTGCTTATGATAATATGCCAATATATTTCTATAAAGATGATGCACACATAATTCAATTAGTAAAAGAAAAGCTTGATGTATATGTTGAGAAAAATTGTCAACAGTCTAAATAATTTATTTTATCTATATATTCTACAGAATAGAGTTGATTTTTTTTAGGAAGAAATACAACAATCTTTATGAGTGAGTACTGAAGTATATAGTCGTATATACTTTTTCAGAATGTATATAGTCGTATATACTTTTTCAGAATGTATATAGTCGTATATACTTTTTCAGAATGTATATAGTCGTATATACTTTTTCAGAATGTATATA
>SDBS01006012.1_pt1 | contig 11819 bp, 32 predicted proteins | sample 2277091 | NCBI WGS metagenome assembly SDBS01 (sample SAMN10404972, study PRJNA504765) | marine sediment metagenome | isolation source: marine sediment core GS10_PC15, 163 cmbsf | place: Arctic Ocean: Southern Knipovich Ridge | collected 2010 | reverse complement strand
TCCACGCTCCCTGGTTCGGGAGGGCCGCTATCATCTCAGCCCTTGTCGGTGAGTTGTCATTGATGAACTGCAGGGCGGCCTTCTGGTAGGTATTGGTCGACGGCACTAACTCAGCCTCCGTGTTCTCATCGCTTGCATTCTACTCTCCTATCACACGAGTCGCAACGTAGCCACGCATCGGGAGGACTCTCCATCATCTCCAGGCTTCCGTAATTGCATGACGAGCAGATGACTATGAGGGGCTGCTGGTCCAACGCGTCTTCTCCTTCATACCACGCCAAGACCCAACGTCTTGAACTGAACGGATCTAACCTCAAACCATCCTGTCGCAGTGGTCGCAGCTGAGTGTGTGTGAGAGGTATCGTACCAGGTTCCCACGGAAGCAGGCACAGCAGAGGATCCGGAGTGGTTTCTTTCTGAGGTGCCACTTGTCGAGCCGGGCTATCTTGCCACGCCAGGCAGCGCTCGGGTCCACGTCGTCATACGCGAACGCGGTCTCGCCCTCTTCGTAGTGCCCCAGCACGGTCTTGTCGTCGCTCCTCGGCAAGTCGTCGGAGGTGGGCGCGGTTATGGAGAGTATAGCCTAAGTCCAGATAAAGGACGGGGGCGGGACCCTGCGCTTGCAGCGGGCGCAGGCGCAGCAACCGAGTTCGGGTTGCTTGGTCAGCGGGCCGCCGCACTGCGAGCACAGGATGGTGAAGGCTCGGCCAGCCGCACGATCGGCCTTGATCCATATACAGCGACTGCACCGGGAGAAGCTCCAGTAGTCCGCAAGCACCGTCCCGCAGTCCTCGCAATTCACAGCTTTCAAACCCATCAGCTCGGGGTCCCCGGTATCACGGTCTGCACCACCCAGCGCTGCGAGAACTTCTGGCTATAGCTTCCCGCAGGTGCGCTGTGGCGGCACTCGAAGCAGTGGAAGAAGGTGGGGTATCTGCGCATCGCGTGTCCGCAACACCAGCAGAGGATAGTGAATGAGACCCACTTGTTCCACTCCTCGACCGCAAACATCTGGTCCAGACCAAGGATGGGGACCTGGCAGGAACCGCAAATGATGCGCCACTTGAATGAGCCGCTGAGAAACCGGCCGCTCTTCGGGAGGCTCCCGCAGTGGCATCGCAGCAGTGTCTCCTTCTCCCGTATCCCAACCAGCGCCATCATCCACGTCCTTCGGCGTAGACGGACCGACCACAAGGCGAGCAACCGATCCACCTATCCCCCAACTCCATCTCTCTCCCACACCGCATCACACCTCCGCAGTTACTGCACAGGACGTCGACCGGGTGCCCCATGACCAGGCGCCACTCGCGACGGGCGACGTGGGCGCTGTGGCTCGAGACGATCAGGGGTTCGACGCGGCCGTAGTCAACGTCCACCAGTAAAGAGCAAGCGTCGTTGTTACAGCCAGGTGAGAGCTGGTACCCGGTGCTCTTCTTCCACGACACCGAGGCCGCAATCCCGTGCGTACATTTCTCCGTCCGCTGGAGCACGGTGCAGTTCGCCTCGCGCCGTAGTTGGTCCTCGTAGCCCTTCAGGACGGTTTTGTGCTCCCCGCAACCGCACTGAATAAAGATGCCCCCTGTAGCCTCGGCGATGATCCGCGGTCGGCTGCAGATGTTGCAGTGCAGGAGGGATTCGCGGTCGTTGACGTAGAGGTTCCACTCCATGACGGCGCTGTCCCGATTAGTGAAACCGGTCCGGAACGCATCGGACTCACATTGGCCGCACTCGAATTGCCAGAGCCCGCACTTCACACGGTAGCGGGAAACACGGCCCCCGCACTTCGGACACGGCTTAAGCTGAGACACGTGGCACCACCCTTTGACAGTCGTCGCACTTCATGAAGCCTTGGACGTGGGTTCGCTTGAGCGCGGTGCCGCACCTGTGGCAGAGCACGACCAGCGACTTCATCTCCTCCCGTCCCTTGGCCACCTGCATGGCGCGCCATCTCGCTTGGACCACCTTGGCCGAGACATGCGCCTCGGCGTACGGAGCATTGCCCGGCGTGTCGCACGAGCAATTAGGGGACAAGGTGTACCAAACGCCGCGGCCGACCGTAACGTCAGCACCGCAACAAGCACGACGAGGACCAAGGCTTCCTCTACCATCGGTCCCACCAGTAGCGATACGGCAGCCCCAGCTTCGGCGCCCAGTTCGGCATCTTGACCACGACGCGCCCGGCCGAACCGAAACAGTGCGCCGCCAATCCGTCCTCAGGGAGATGCGCGAACTCGACTAGTACTCGTGACATGGGTGGTACTGTAACACGCTTCCGAAGGTCGAACTGCTTCATGCGCCCCCCAGCCAACCAGAGGCAACGGGCGGTGAGCTTGACTGACTTGCTTGTCGGGTTGAGCGCCCAGACGCGGAGGACGACCACTTCGCCGACCCTGCGGCCCTGCCTCTCGGGGATCACGCGCGGCAAGCCCGAGCTACAGAATGAGGCAGGCCTAGATACCGAGACGCCACGCACCACGTCGCAAGCTACCAGGCTCAGGCCGAGCAGCAGTGCGAGTAAGACGCGCACTACCGGGAGGAGACGGAGTCGACTTCCATCGTGTGCGCTACGAGGCGGTCGAAGTCGGGATGGTCCGCGAGACGATCGAAGGGGTCGCGGTCCTCGATCACGTCGGAAACCATGAGAGCGAAGGTCGACGGGTCGATCCCTTTGTACTGATGGGACTTCATATCCTCGGCCATGAAGTCCGCGAAGATCTTCCACCACCTGCTCTGACTTTTCTTGTTTTCCACTGCTGGCCTCCTGTGTTGCCTATCGCTTCTCTATGCCACTGAACACGCGTTGGAGCCAGGGCTATCGTTTCTGGGCCGTGTAGACAACGTACTCCTCGACGGCCTTGCTCTGCTTCTCGGATCTCCGGGTCCTATCCCCGTGCCAGCTTCTTGGGGATCCTGCGCCTGTCCTCGTTCGGCGTTACAGGGAGCAGCTCCAGGGGTAAACGTTCAGTTCCCAGACACTATCTTGGAATCGCGCATTAACTCGCGCCACCTATGTCGAATATGGAACGGAGTGCTTATTGGGGGTTTTGTATCAAGTTTCCAGTTCGCCAGCACACCGTACACAGCGAGGTGTATTTGTCCTGTTTCGGCCAAGTACCCCTTGGCCCCCTCTCGGGTCCTCCAGACCTTTCCACCCATAACCTTAACTACGCCCAATTCCTGACTTTCACTTGGCCGATCGTAGTGTCCTGTGAACCCAACCGCATAAACGAGTGCCAGACCATCCAGATTGCTCATGTCAATTTGCCTCATTCCTTTCGCTCGGACCGTTTAAGGTAGAACGCGTATTCTTCAACGGCCGAACTCAGCTTGACGGTCTTGACCCTTCTCAATCCCCGGCGGTCGTTGTACCAGGTGACTGCTTCCCGGGCGATGACCCGCTGCAACCGCTGCACCTCGCGGACGTGCGGGTCGGTGCAGTCTGGACAGCTGGCCTCGCATAGTCGAACCTCCGAGACGTTCGTGATGGTGACCTTACCCATCCAATGGCTCCCTGTGGCATAGAACTTCTCCGCAGTTACTATCAGGCACACGCTTACCGCCAACGCATTTGCAGACCATTAGGGCATCTTGACGCTCGGCTGGGTGCCGGGCGCCGAGCGAGGCACGGTTGAGGCGACGCCTGGATACAATATCCATCGTGATGCGGTGGCCGCCTACGTCTAACTCGCTGTAGCCGTCGACCTCTGCGCGGAAGAAGATCCTGCCGCCGAACAACAGACGCAGCCTATCCCAGAAGCCCAGCTGGAAGTCGGCCTTGAGGTGCGCCATGTCCACGACCGGCTTTACAGGTTCGACGTTATCCAGGAACCAACGGTCCCAAGTGTCCGGCCATCATCGGCACCGCTCATCCACAAGGCGATCGATATTCCAGGCCACCGCTGCCTCAAGCCTAAGTCGTCGCCCGGGTCCACCTCGACCGCAGGCACTGCAATCGACCCACCACCCGGTCTTGCCAAAGATCTCTTGCAGGCTGGCCTGGCCGCCACACCGACAAGGGAGTGGCTGATGGTGGCTGGGCAGTGAGGCGATTGTCATCGCAGCGCCCATTCTTTGCCGCTCCGGGTGATGCCGCGGTGACACGGTTGGCAGTGGAACCCGGCGTCCTCCCTGTCCATCGGCGCGCCGCAGCTCGAACAGAGGACGGCCAGCACGAGCGGGAAGGTGCCTTTGGCGTTCCACCGAACGACGGTGGAACGCGGGTCAAACCCGGACACGCGGTTGCCGCAATCCTCCTCCCAGCATTCGATGACCAGCAAGCCTGCTGTGTCTATGTCGAACGGGTCGCCCTGAGCGAGACCTCCGCAGTGACAGCAATCCTGGACGGTGGGCAGCTTCAGCCGCTTGACCTTCTCTCCGTGGAACCAGCTCACCAGCGGCTCTCCCATTCCTTGCCGCCCTGGATGTAGCCTCGGCGACACAGTCGGCAGTATAGCCCGTTTCGATATTTCGCCATGGATTCTCCGCACCGATGACAGAGGACGGTCAGCACGAATCCGACCCAGGCGTTCCAGTAGTCCGCCGCTTCACGTTTTTCATCACCCTCTGGCAGCTGCTACACAGGACCGCCGGTATTAGCTTCACTAGGTAGTAGGCATAGACCTCCCAGGCCCTGGTGATAGATCCGGACCCCTTGCACGCGACCGTACCGTCTTCCCGCTTGACCATCAAGCCTCCGCAGCCCGAGCACAGCACACCGGCGAACGGCTTGGCTGGCTCGGATGGCTCGGTCGGGAAGAGGTTGATCAACTCCCAGAATCCCTTGTCGCTTGCCAGGGTGACTTCGACAAGGACGCCGTTCCGACTGCTCCAGACCGCCGAAATGTCCTGAAGCCTTCCACCGATCGACCAGAATACTGGATCGTTTACCACCAGCTCCACGTTAAGGTCTGGACCTCCGAACACCCAACCGAAGTCGACATGGCGGCCCTGCGACCGGCAGGTGAGCACGATCGAGTCTCCCATCATGCGCCACGACTCAAGGTGCAGTGCAACCATCGTCCCACTAGTGCTGTGGAAGATCGAGATGTTCATCCCGACTCCGCTGAGACGAATCGATAGCACGAGTCGCAGGTGAACGTGTTGTGCTTCATCGGCCTCAAGACGTCGCCGCAGTTGTGACAGAGAATCTTCGGGACCGCCCTGGCCATTCGCTCGTCACACAAATCTTTCATCGACCGCGAGTAACCACAGCTCTCAAGGGCGTCGGCCGTGGATACTTGGGCAGGGAGCACGAACCTGGCGACCTTCGCGAACTCGGGCAGGCTCATCTCCCCGTCGAGGTAGCGCTCGACCAGCACGGTGAACTCCCTCGGCGTCATCCTTGCAGCGTCCGGACACATGGCTTGCACTCCATGTACGGGGTCCCGGTTAGGATTCCCCTTCGGCGTTTCAGGCGCCGCCCGCAGTCGCAGCAGAGGATTTCCGGGTCTGCTATCGGATAGCTGGTCAAAACCTCCCTGCCGCCTCGTAACTCCCACCGCTCAATGGTACCGGATTCAGGCCTCCAGTCACCAGGGCTCACCCGCAACTTGATCACGGGAGCACCTGGCGGACACATCCCTGGCACCAGAACTCGTCGTCCGAGCGTGCGGGGCCGGGCACCCGCCGTAGCGGCACGCCGCACTCAAAGCACAGCACCTCGACGATCATTGCCTCGTCCCAATGGGCGGGGGCAAGCGCCTTGACGAACGCCTCCAGCTCTGCCTTGGCCTTATCGGATATCAAGAACGCCTCGCTCGCTCATGGGTTTGCCGCCGTCAGGGTCGTCTACGATCTTGATGCGGCTCATGGGAACTCCAGGATCGTCCCATCGGACAGCACGTCACGCTGGCAATCGTCGCAGCCGAAGCAGTGCATCGCGCGGTTGATGAAGTAGTCCCGGTACATCGTCTCGCCGCACTCGGAACACAGCACCTTGAAGCGCTCCGGGTCGATCAAGTCCACGCAGTCCACCTCGACCTCAAACGAACTGACCGACGAGAACCCCATCGCCGACTGGAACCCGGGGATGTCCACCGTGAACTTGAAAGGGTCAGCCATGAGTGGCCCGCCGACAAGGCTTGCAGTAGAAGTACCATCGAGGACCGGGCAAGCCCTGGCGCCTCATTGGCTGGCCGCACTCCGAGCAGAGGATCTTGATCCGCACCTCCTGCTCCATCTCGGCGGCGCGCTCCTGTTCGGGAGACGCCCGGCCAGCGGAAGCATCACGAATCCATTCCCAGTCAACGTCCTTCAGGTTGGTGCCCACGGCCGGCCCCCCTACAGAGAATCTTGGTCACAGGCCGATACGCTTCATGACCCGGTTGCGTTCGACCACCGTCTGGTCGAGAAGCCGCATCAAGACGGCCGCCGGGCCGCTACAGGTTCGGCGACCCGCTTCCCACGCACGCACCGTGTGGGGTGAGACTCGAATCCAGGCGGCGAGGGCGGGGACGGTCATGGGGACGCTCTTGCGAATCTCTCGAACGAGGGCGGGCGCGACGGATTGGGCTAGCGGCAGTTTCGCCATTTATGTACACTGTCTCCGGTCGATAGGCTTGAGGCCGAGTTTCGTCGACTATTGTACACCACCACCGGTATACATCAACCACAAACCCCGTTGCTCACGGCCACACCCCACGCATGCAATGCCAGCAGAAGTACCAGCGTTCCCCTTGCATGACTTCATCTTCGACCATCGTCTCGCCGCAGCAGGAGCAGAAGACGCCGCGCAGGTCGTAGGGCTCCTCCGGACCGATGATGCCGTCGGTCGGCAGGCCTGTGTCTCCGTCGATAACAAACGTATGCACCTGAATATTTGGCCAGCCGACCTCGGCGGAGAAGGTGAACTTCCCCTCGGGCTGCTCGTCGTTCACCTCGATCAGGATATCGCCGACCCTACTCTGGCTCATGCCCACACCTCGCGCTCACACTTGTAGCACCAGAACCTCTTCACCACCTTTGACGCAACCATCGTTGTGCCGCAGACACTACAGAGGATCCTGTTCTCCATTTGAGAGGCTTTCACGGCGTCGGCGCACGACCTGAGTACGTCATCGTAATCCTGCTCTCGCAGACCCAAGGACTCCTCGACGGCCTCCTTCATCTGGAGGATCTGCTCCGGGGAGTAGAGGTTCCTATCCACCGGACACCTCCCGGTCACACTCGCCGCAGAACATGGACTGCGTCTCGGGTGCGTTGGTGAGGGCGTCGCCGCATTCGCTGCACAGGACCGCGAGGCCGGCGGGGTCAATCACCTCGGCGAACGTGAACCGGATGAAGTCGGCCGGCTGCTGCAGTTGGACGCTCAGGTTGATGAATCCGTGCAGCTTAGCTGCGTCGACGGCTTCCCTGACCACCTCCTCGAGTTTCTTCCGCACCACTTCCCCCTCGACTAGCGGGAAGCGGGGGGAACCGAAGTCTTCATCATGGGCCAAGGGTCACCTCCCTCTTGCACCGGTTGCAGCGGCCGGCCCATTTACCATCCCTCGTTCGCCACCCGTGCGCAACTTCCATATGACCAATCCCGCAGCCAATGCAAAGGATTGCCAGAGGGCCGCTGTCGGCGCACAGGTGGCACGCGCAACCCCGGGCGGCCTCACCCCCAGGGGTAGGCTGAAAGCCGAACACGGCCGGAAGTCGGTGTCGCAACCCGGGCACCTCTGCCAGCCGGAGTCCCTCTTCTGGCCGGCCGCCCGCTCCACCCGGCCGCACTTGCCCGGGCTGCCCTTGCACGCCCCACCGCATATCCGGCAGGGGTTCATACCGCACTTTCGGGGGCGAGCCATCGCCACAAGCGGGGTTCTAAACCACACCAGTCACAGTGGGCGCGAAGCAGTCGATTGGGGAACTTCCCAGCGGGGAACAACCTCAGGACTTGACCGCAGTCACAACACAGCACTTCGACCTTGCCACAGCACAGACAGAACGGCCCCTCCCCAGATTGGTACTGCCACCCGCAATGGCTGCACTTCGGCAACCTACCCAGCACGAATCACCCGGTCGCACTTGACGCAGCCAGCCACGAAATGAAGGCTCTTCGGCCACAGGGTCAGCCGACCGCCACACTCGGAGCACAGGATGGAGGGAGGGTCGACCGCCACCTCGTGCGCGAGGCAGGTCTGGCACCAGGCTTGGCGGTCGCGTCCGTCGTGCGGATTGTCCGGGGTGAACGGAGACCCGCACTTCTCGCAGCGTCGGTCGTAGTAGCGCTTCTGGAAGTCCTCAATGGTCTGAGTAACGCACCGGGAGCACTTAGGCCAAGAAATGTCCACCCAACCACCCACCGAGGACTCGTCGAATACGACGTTGCAGGTGCGGCACGTCCACTTTGTGTCCTTCAGCCTACCCATAGGTCACCCTGTCGCACTCGTTGCAGCCGAAGGCCCGCATGTACTTGAAGTGGCGCATGGCACCGCCACAGAGGCAGCACAAGACCTCGGGAGCAGTCCGTAGGGGTCGCTCCACCGCGAAAAAATGAGAGCAGACCGGGCAGGCAACATGTTCCCGGGGTAGCGGTGGGTCCGTGAAGTAGAGCGGCTCTGCGCACTGAGGGCAGTGTCTACGCACGGGCCACCAGCCTATCGCAAGGGACGCAGACGAAGTGCCTGGCCATCTGCAGGTGGGAGAGGGGCTCCCCGCAGGTGGAGCAAAGGACCGTGGGGACCTGCCACTTATCGAGGCAGCGCTCGAACCCGTCCGGAGTCCACAGGGCGAGCTTGTCCCCCTGGAGGATGGCGTCGACCGGGAACACCGTCCAGCCGTTCAAGGTGACAGTCCAGCCCTTCGACCAGATGTGTACCGCCGAGGACCACCGTAGCTGGACGCCAGCCTGGAGCACGTCCCGCAGTCTTCGAGTGGAGACCTCCGTGCTGTAGTGCACGTTCAGGCGGAGGTGCTCGTCCTTGTGGTTAAAGCCAAAGGCCTCAATCCTGAACTCGATCCACTCCCCCGTTGACTCCGTGAGGCGTACCGTCTCGCCGATTAGCATGGGCGGACCAGCCTTGGGCACTCGTTGCAGAAGAACGCTCGGGAGTGGACTCCGCGCACCAGGGCCGAGCCGCACTCACTACAGAGCACCTTAGGCGGGCGGTCGAGGAGCAGCACGGCGTCCGGCTGGTACCCCCTGAAGTGAACCACCTTCTCGCAGGCAGGGCAGCGCACGGGGTGTTGGTACCTGGAGTCCGTGTACACACCGCGGAAGGTGAAGCCACCGCACTGACAGGGGACGTGGACATCGCGAGTCACGGAGCCACCGTCCGCATGCACTCCGGGCAGGACATGAACCTGGCCCCCTCGGGACGGTCGGCGGTCAACCAGTTCCCGCAGCCTGGGCAGAGTACGCCGCGGAACCTTGGCGCCGGACCGGTCCATGCCCCCTCCAGCACGAGTTCGATGACGGGCTCGTCCAAGTCCGGATCTTGTTTGGGTGTGAGTGCCACGACCCTGCCGGTCATTTCATGAGGGTTGCCTTCGACCTTGACAAGAACTTCCCCGCCGAAGACCTTCGGGACCCCGTGGGGGAGGTACCGAAGGCGTGCGAGCCTCACTCCGCTGAGGGGCGACTCGGGATCAATCTGTGCGTGGACCAATTCCCCGCGTTCTATCGTCCGCCTCGTTTCTGGGTGGATGATGAACATCCGCTGGGGCTTGGGGATCATCCGACCTTCCGCTGACAAGGGACGCAGAAAAAGAAGGTCCGCACCCGGCCAGGCTCTATACGTTCCATGGGTTTCCCACAGGTTGCACACAGGATGGCGGGAGACTCTGGGTTCCCGTCCGTGACCGCCACGAACTTGAGCTGCAACGTCTCGATTCCCCTAAGGGATACGGTGGATGTTGCCTTGGTGATGTATCCAACGAACGGCGCCGAACCGTCGGGAAAGACGTTGGCCTTCTTGCCGACGATCAGGTCGACTCGGGGCGCGGCCGACGCCACCTGCAACGTGAGTTTAGCCTTCGACCAACCGAATGAAGGTTTTTTGAACTGGTGGGACTTCCCCTTGATGACTGGCGGAGAACCGGGCACGACGACCACTATGTCCCAGCTCTTCACCGGACGTCTCGCTCACAGGTCGGGCAGTAGAAACTCCGGCCGAGGAGGCGGCCGTTCCGGTAGAGGGATCGCCCGCACTTTGAGCAGAGGATGGACTTGACACTCTGGGCCACGATCAAGTCCTCGATCAGTTGCTTGGGTAAGATGGCTCGGCAGCTCCAGCAAGCCATGTCACCGTGAGGCATCCTTGCCGGTATACGACCTGCGGCTCCACAGTCTCCGCAGGTGATCTCCAGATCGAGGCGGTTCACCCGCTCCCCCTAAACAGCAGCTCCCGGGCGTCGTCGGGCAGCTTCCCACTTTTGGCGTAGACCTCCATCCCTTCCATGAGCAGCACCTGCTCCTCCTCGCTGAGCGCGTCCATCACCTTCTGGAACGCGACGAGCAGGTCCGGCAGCGGCACCTCCTTGTCGGAGGCCTGGCCCAGCTCAAACAGCTGCAGGCGCATTTCAAAGAGGTGCCTGAAAGCCGATACGATGTCGACTAGGCGCGGCGGCTTCAGGTTCGGATTGTCGTCGAGCATGCGGAATGCCTGATCGATAAGCGCCTCCAGGTTGCCGATTCGCGGCAGAACCGACCTGGCCATTTCCGCATAGTTTCTGGCCATCTCGGCGTCGACTTCCTTGGACGCCTTGCGAACCAGGGCCTTGTACCGATCGACGAGTGGGGCCATGCCACGAGACGGGTCGCCATGTTGGCAGTACTTCGTGGCCGTGGCCTCAGCAACACCGCAGACTTTCGCTATATGGCTGACTGAGGGTCGTAAGGCATAGGCCTTCCATAACTCCTCGTATTTACTAAGAGAAATTCTTGCGCTCACCGAACACCTCCGGCGGGACATGCTTCCAGGTCTTCCGCTTGACAATACGTAGAATGGTAGATGGCGCCACTCCATACTCCTTCGCCATCTCTCGACAGGACCACCCACCAACATGCCGCAGGCGGATCTTGCGTACTTCGGCTTCGGTGAATCTCGCATTGCCATGTCGCTCGCCGCGCCCCACGCGACACCGTCCCTTGCGATCTCTATCCCGAATGTTGTCCGCTTGCGTGCCCAGGAATAGATGGGCGGGGTTGCAACACACCGGTCGGTCGCATCGATGGAGCACACACCACTCACCTGGGTCACCATGGGTCAGCGTCCAAGCGATGCGGTGGGCGTACCGCAGCGACCGCGCCACATAGAAGTGGCCATAGCCTCGAGAGAGACGGCCGGTCCAATCCCAGCAGTCGTTGGCACCTCCTCGCTTCACCAAGGCCCGGAACCGAACGACATCCAAGGCAGCGATTGGAGTTCTTAGCCTCCCGTCTGTCCTGCGGACAGTGAGCCAGGCGACTACAGCCATGGGAGCACGATCAACTGGTGGGCGGTCTCTCGATTCTTCCCCTTCCAGAGTCGCTCGCCAGCCCTGTCTTGATCAACAAACCACTGATACAGCGCAAGGGCCTGCCGTATCACTTGGGACCGCGACCCTCCGTCGACCATGGCCTTGAGACGGTCGAGCCTGTCCACTGATTCCGGGGTAAGGTCCACTGGGACCCTTATCTTATCTTGGGCGCTCATGTTACATGAATTGCACAAAACCTGAACATCGTCAAGCCCATACCTACCGTGCTGTGCCGAGACCAAACCCGCGGACTTGCACCGGCCGCCCACTGAGACCGTGACAACCGCAAGGGCGGATGAAGTACGGAGAAGGGGCACGGGTCCCGGCGAATCCCTCGCCGGTGACGAGGGTCCAACTGCACTGCGCTAACACTAAGC
>SDBS01006011.1_pt1 | contig 11820 bp, 9 predicted proteins | sample 2277091 | NCBI WGS metagenome assembly SDBS01 (sample SAMN10404972, study PRJNA504765) | marine sediment metagenome | isolation source: marine sediment core GS10_PC15, 163 cmbsf | place: Arctic Ocean: Southern Knipovich Ridge | collected 2010 | reverse complement strand
TGATCGGCAGCAGCATAAGGATAAGGAATTAATATTGCCGGTAAACCGGCAGCTGCAAGCTCCGAAATTGTCATTGCGCCTGCCCGGGTAACAGCAAAACTACTGGCTGAATAGGCAAAATCCATTCGATCAATAAAAGGAAGAATACAAATATTGATATCATTAAAGTCTTTATACTTTTCTTTATATATATCAAATTCCAGCTGCCCGGTTTGCCATATAATCTGTACATTTTTTAACATCCTGGTTGACAATATATCATCAATAGCATGATTGATATTCCTTGCTCCCTGACTACCTCCAAATACCAGAATTGTTATTTTTCCGTTTTGCATGCCAAAGTACTTTAGTGCTTCTTTTTTATTTACCGTTTGTAAATTTTCTTTTATTGGATTACCGACAATTCGATATTTTCTCAATTTTCCCAAATAGTTAAGAGCTTCTTCATAAGCCAGAAAAACACAATCCACCTGTGGAGCTAAAAGTCGTGTCGTTACACCGGGATAACTATTCTGTTCCTGAATTGCAGTGGGTATATTCAACTTTATGGCCTGTCGAATGGCTGGACCTGCCACATATCCTCCTGTTCCAACAACCAGGTGTGGTTTGATTTGGCGCAAAATCTTTCTACTTTGAAAAGAACTAATTAAAAGTTTAAGTGGAAAAATAAGATTACTTAAATACAAACCACGCTTAAATCCACTTATCCAAATATGCCGGACCAGAAAACCGGCCTGCGAGACTTTCCGGTTTTCCAGACCTTTTTTGGTGCCGATGAACTGACAATCGGCTCCCCAATGTTTACTCAGGTATTCAGCCATATATATTGCCGGAAATACATGCCCTCCGGTACCACCTCCGGCAAAAACAATGCGAAGATCCCTCCTCATAATTACTGTGTTCCAACTAAATTATTATAAAAGGTCCGTCTGTCTTCCTTAAATTGTTCGAGTTTTATGTCCAGTCCCGGTTGATGCGTGTTGCGGGAAATATTTATTAATATTCCCACAGATAAACCCACACTGATTAATGAGGAACCACCATAACTTATGAATGGCATGGGTAAGCCTGTCGTTGGTAAAAGCATTGTCACAACGGCTACATTGATAAATCCGTATAGTACCAGGTGCATCGTCAAACCTACGGCCAGAAACTGAGCGAAAGTACTTGGTGCATGTTTCGAAATACTTATCCCCCGCCAGAGAATAATCATAAAAAGAATCAAAACAACTGATGTTCCTATAAAACCAATTTCTTCCCCTAATATGGAGAATACAAAATCTGTATGAGAATCGGGTAAAAAGAAAAACTTCTGTTTACTGGTTCCGACACCGCTTCCTAAAATCCCTCCCTTGCCAAGACCTATCAAAGATTGTTTAATCTGATGACCGGATCCGAGAGGATTTGATAGATTATCCAGCCAGCTATTGATACGAGAAATCTGGTATTCACTACTCAGAATCTTTAAGTACGCTGCAGGTACCAAAAATGTAATCCCCGCCAGGACATGTTTAAATCTGATATTACTCAGGAAAGCCATAATCGAGATAATCATACTAATCATTATTACAGTTCCCAGATCGGGCTGAAAAAGAATGGGTATGATAATCATACATAAAATGATAATGTGCGGCAATAATCCTTTTTTCCAGTTTCGGATTATCTCACCTTTGCGTGAAAATATATCGGCAAAATAGACGATTAAGGCAATTTTTGAGAGCTCGGAAGGTTGAAAACTGGCAAAACCCAGACTATACCATCGTCGCGCTCCATTAACAACATCGCCCCAGAGGAATAACCCCACAAGTAAGACAAACGAAACCAGAATACCAAGCAAGGGTAATCCCTTTTTCGTGTAATTGGTATATTTCACCCGTGAGAAGATGAATATGGTCAGTATGCATAGAAATCCCCAGAGTATCTGCTTGCGTGAAAAATAAAGTAATGACCCGTATTTTTCTTCGGCTACAACTGCACTGGCGCTAAAAACCATTATCAGACCGATGGTTAATAAAGCGGTTACCGCGGCAACAAGCAGCCCATCATTTTTTCGTCGACTAATTTTCATATCTGAACTTCAACTTATATACAATTTCTTTAAATATTTTTCCCCGGTCCTCGAAGTCTTTAAACATATCAAAACTGGAACAGGCAGGGGAGAGTAGTACATTTTCATCCGGTTTGGCTAATCTATATGCCATTTCAACGGCGTCAGTTAAAGTGTCAGAAAGATGAATCGGGACGATAGCCCGCCATGCTTCTGACATTTTTTCCTTTGCGCTGCCGATGAGAATAACCTCGCGCACATTTTCAGCAATCAATGTATTTAATTTGCCATAGTCACTTCCTTTATCTTTACCACCGGCAATTAATATGATCGGTGCCTGAAAACTGGTCAGGGCAACGCCCAGGGATTCAACGGTTGTCGCCTTGGAATCATTGATAAAACTTATGCCTTCAACGTTGCTGACAAATTCAAGACGATGTTCAACACCTTTAAAATCTTTTAACACCCGGGAGATAATTTGATCATCTATCCCGGCAATTTTTGCAGCAAGACTGGCTGCCATGGCATTTTGATAATTGTGATTTCCGTTTAACCGAATCTCATCAGTTTTAATCAAAATTTTATCTTCATAGATAATTTCATTTTTGTGTACGAAAATTGAATCATTGGTATCCTGTAATGAAAATGTTTTCTTTTTTGCCGGACAATTTCGAACTTTTTCATGTAGTAACTTATCATCAGCATTGTAAATCAAATAATCACCGTTCTGAAGATTCTTTAAAATCAAAAGCTTTGCATTTATATAGTCTTCGTAATTGTCATACCAATCCAGATGATTAGGAGCCAGGTTTAGTATTATGACAACGCGTGGATGGAAATTATCGATAGTCTCCAGTTGAAAGCTGGAGACTTCAACAGCCGCCCAGTTAGATTCTTCACTTTCAAGAACAAATTCTGAGAAGGCGTTACCAATATTACCAGCCACAATGGATTGTGGTGATTCTGTTCTTAACATTTCTCCCAATAATGTGGTTGTCGTAGTCTTACCATTCGAGCCTGTTATGGCGATTATGGGCGAAGCGCAAAACCAGGATGCTATCTCCAATTCAGAGTAGACAGGTATATTTTTCGAAAGTAACTCTTGAACAATCGCTGATTGACTTGATATACCAGGACTCAGAACCGCAAAATCAGCATCGAATACCTTGTTTGAATGCTGTCCGAATTCGTATTTTATTTGTTGATCCTGTAAAATCTGCATTTCAGTCTTTTTTTGATTTTCCTCTGCATTATCACTGACAAACACATTTGCCTGTTTTTTTTGTAATAATATTGCTGCCGCTAATCCACTCCGTGCAGCACCTAAAACAACAATTTTTTTATCTTTAACATCGATCATAATGAACTATGTCTCACGCAAAGGTGCCAAATCGCTTACCCTCCCCCAGCCCCTCCCTGCAAGCTCTTGCCCGCCTCAGGCGGGTGCGGAGAGGTGTCGATCCCGCACCGGCGGGAGAGATGGGACAGGATGACAGAGCAAGAGGCCCTACTGTGTTTTAAATGTGGTTAGACTCAGCAAAGCCAGTAAAATGCCAATTATCCAAAACCGCACGACTACTTTTGATTCATGCCACCCCTGGAGTTCGAAATGATGATGCAAGGGGGCCATTTTGAAAATCCGTTTCCCTTCTCCATATTTTTTTCGTGAGTATTTAAAATAAGTGGTCTGAATTATCACAGAGAGTACTTCAGAAATAAAAACACCACCAATAATTGCCAGAAGGAGTTCTTTTTTTAATAATACTGCAACTGTTCCCAAAGCACTGCCCAGCGCCAGTGACCCGGTATCACCCATGAAAACCTGGGCGGGGTAGGTATTATACCAAAGAAATCCAATCCCGGCTCCAACGGCGGCCATGCAAAAAACAGTTAATTCTTCACTTCCGGGAAGATATATAATATTCAGATAATTACTGAACTCAACATGACCGGTGATATAGCTCATCACCGCAAAAGTCAGGAAAGCTATCGCACTAAGTCCGGTAGCCAATCCATCCAGACCATCCGTTAAATTTACCGCGTTTGATGTTCCGGTTATGATGAAAACAATAAAAAATATGTAGAAAAATCCAAAATCTATTTCCAGATTCTTGAAAAAGGGAATACTTGTATTTGAATGATATCCGGCAAATATGGGATGAAAGTAAATAATCGATCCAATTAATAATCCCAGGGATATTTGTCCGATCAGTTTATATCTGCTGACTAAACCCTTTTTCATTTTTTTAACAGTTTTTAGATAGTCATCAAAAAATCCAACCATTCCCATTACCAGGGTTGCCAGTAGTATTAGAGAAACATATATATTATAGGGATCAGCCCATAGTAATACACCAATGAGTATGGAAACGATAATTATCAGGCCACCCATGGTTGGGGTCCCTTTTTTCTCCTGATGTGAAGGGGGCCCCTCGATCCGAATTTCCTCACCAATTTGGTACTTTTTTAAAAGGGCGATAATTTTTGGACCAACGAACAAACTGAAAAGCAGGGCGGTTACCGCTGCCAAGGCTGCCTTTACAGTGATGTAACGAAAAACATTGAATCCAAAGAAATAGTCTTTAAACTGGTATAAAAATTCTGCTAACATGGAAGTTATAACCTGTTTTTATTTTGCCAGAAAAGTTGATTTATTAATTATTTTTATTTTTATCTTTAGTTTGATTTTTTTTGATTTCATAGAAAAACCTCCTTTATAGAAATGCCAGTACTTTTTCCATTTGCATACCCCGTGATCCCTTGATGAGAATGACATCACCAGGTTTTAAAAAATCTTTTAATTCCTTAGCAAGTTCTTCATGAGAATCAAATGAATAGGCATTTAAAAAGCCTTTTTCCCGGATCTGATGTACGGCTCTATCACACGCTTCTCCAAAGGTAAAAATACCATCTATCTTGTAATCGAGAAGATTCATAAATAATTTTCGATGTAGATCGTCAGTTTTTTTTCCGAGTTCCAGCATGTCACCTACAACCAGAATTCTCCTTTTATTTTTTCCCGTAGTTAAATAGGAGAGTGTATCCAGAGCAGGATAAAAGGAATCAGGATTAGCATTATAGGTATCATTTATAATTAATGACTGACCATTCTTTATGATCTGCATTCTCTTATCATAAGACGCATATTCTTCCAGGGCTTTTTTTATTACATTTTCGGATAGTCCATATGATAAGCCAACCGCACTGGCTGCAAGCGCATTCCGAACATTCTGAGTACCGGGTACCTGCATATGAATTGTGGTTTTTTTATTCAATTTCCAGATACCGCAACCATTTTTATCCAGGCCTGTCAACTGACCTTTTACAGAAGCTTTTGTTTTATCCTCAAGGCTGTAGTCCTGAATCTTTTTTCGTCTGATTTTGGCAGCTGCGAGTTTTTTGTCATCACGATTCAGAAAAACAAGGCCATTCTTTTTGAGCTTCCTGAATAGGGTGATCTTTTCTTTAGCCACACCCTCAACTGAGGAGAAAAATTCAAGATGTCCCCGGCCAATATTTGTTATAAGTGCCGCCGTAGGTTTAACCAGAGAACTTAGCAATTCGATCTCACCGGGTTGATTTGTTCCCAATTCCGTAACTGAAATTTGGTGATCCGAATTTAATCGTAGTAGAGTTAAAGGTGTCCCAATATGGTTATTTAAATTTCCAATAGTTTTATGGACGTTATATTTTGTCTGAAGTAGCCAGGTAATCATTTCTTTTGTAGTTGTTTTTCCATTAGTCCCGGTGATGGCGATAATTGGAATGTTAAACCTTGATCTATGCCAGGCGGAAAACTGTTGTAATGATTTCAACGTATCTTTTACCAGGATAAGCGGAATCCGTAAGCGTGGTAATCGTTTTGATTTTTTTTTCTCCACCACAGCGGCTATAGCTCCTTTTTTCTCAGCCTCGTTCACAAACCAATGCCCATCAAATGAATCACCACTAATTGCCCAAAAGATCTCCTGCGGTTGCAGGGTACGTGTATCAATCGATATCCCCCGAATCGGTGTATCGTATGTTTCTGACAAAGCCGGATTGACTATCGAACTATCCTCAATATTTTTCAGATCATCAAGGTTTAGTGAAATCACTGTACCAACTCCCTTATCACCTGTCGGTCGTCAAATGGATATTTTATTCCACTAATTTCCTGATAGTTTTCGTGTCCTTTCCCTGCAACTAAAATAGTATCACCCGCTGATGCATTTTTTAAGGCCAGTTGAATCGCTTTGCGGCGGTTTACTTCAACCTCAACTTTTTGATGGTCGTTAATCCCACCGAGAATTTCATCTATAATCGATTCCGGAGATTCACTACGAGGATTATCGGAAGAGATAATCACCCGGTCGGCAATTTGCACGGCAATTTTTCCCATCATGGGTCTCTTTTTCTTATCGCGATCTCCACCACAGCCAAAAACAACCCATAAATTCCGGTCCGTCATTTCGGCCAGAACGTGCAACGCTTTTTCTAGGGCATCAGGTGTATGGGAATAGTCTACAATGACGGTTTTATCTATATTGACCGGAACCGGTTCCAGTCTTCCCGGTACGCGGGACACACTTTCAATGCCGCGTTTTATGGTTACAAGATCGATATCTAATGCGATTCCGACCGATATCGCCGCTAAAATATTTTCTATATTAAATTTTCCAATAAGAGGAGATGTAATATTGATTTTACCCCGGGAAGTCTGGGCAAGAAAAGTAACCCCACTCAAAGAACTTTCCCAATGTGTGGCAGTCACTGCTGCTTTACCGGAGATACTGAAATCAATATATTTTGATTGTAATTCTCCAAGCAATCTTTGACCATAATGATCATCACTATTAATGATAGCAGATCCCTCAGGTTTTAGATGGGAAAATAATGACTTTTTTGCCTGGTAATAATCTTCAAAATCGGTATGAAAATCCAGATGATCCTGCGACAGATTTGTAAACACAGCAATTTCAAATTTTATCCCGTCCAACCGATGGAGCGCTAGACCATGTGAAGAAGCTTCGAGCACACATCCTCGTTGGTCCTGTTGATACATGTCATACATCATTTGAAATAAATCGACAGATTCAGGTGTTGTGTTCCAGGCCTGAATTAATTCTCCACCGATATCATAATGTATTGTTCCAATTAACCCACTATAAAACCTGTCCGCATTTAGTATTGATCTGATCAGGAATGATGTGGTCGTTTTGCCGTTTGTTCCGGTTATACCAATTACCCTCATATTATCTATTTCCGGTCGATAGAACTCCGACGCAATGCTGGCAAGTGCCATTCTGCTATCCTTCACCAGGTATTGTGGGATATTCACCTCAGAATTTTCCTTTTCAACAATGGCAGCAACAGCTCCATGATCCAGTGCATTTTTCAGATAGTTATGTCCGTCAGTAGAATATCCTTGTATGGCCACGAAGAGACTCATTTCCTCAACTTTTCGTGAGTCGTAGACTATTTTATTTATAAGTAACTTTTCAATAGTTTGTTGTTTTACCAACAAACTTGTATCAACTAATTCATTTAAATATTTTGATTTCATATAAAATAGTTACGAAGATTCGGCACAGGTCAATGTGAGAATCTGATTGTTTTTAATTGTTTTACCCGGTGAGGGTGATTGTCTTACAACAATACCATTTCCGGTTATTTTTACACGTAATTTTGAAAAATTGACAAGTATTAATGCCTCTCTGATCGTTTTTCCTTTGAGATTTGGAACGACAGTGGTTTTTACCTTAGGAACACCAAGAACCAGGGCAACTTCGTCAGATTTTTGAGACTGTGATAGTACATGTGTACCGCTTCCTTCAATCTGAAACGACAGGTCATTTATCCGGAGAAACTCTTCCGCTGCCGTAAATCGTAAACCGGTCATATCCGGAACGTGGGTTTTCTTTTCGACAATTTTTAATTCCGGTACCTGCTCACTCTCTTCTGTCGGCGCAAATTTTATCAATCGTTGCATGATCGCTGAGAATATTGGGGCTGCGACATCACCGCCATAATATCTAGGCTTAGGTTCATCTAAAAAAATTCCCAGAACATAATTGGGTGAGTCGTAAGGTGCAAAACCTATAAAGGAAGAAAGATAGGCGTTCCTCTTATATCGTTTTCTCTTGCGGTCAAATTTCTGGGCTGTGCCGGTTTTCCCCCCCATTAGGACATCCTCGATATTCACTTTTTTACCGGTCCCTCTTCGAACCGCGTCGAGCAGAAATCCCCTTAAAATTTCAGAGACATCTGTAGTAATCACCTGGCGAATAACTAATGGTTTTGTTTCATCAACAATAGAACCCTCCGAATCAACTGTTTTTTGCACGACGTAGGGGCGCATCAGGGTACCGCCATTGATCAAAGCCGAAAAAGCTGTGACCATTTGAATGGCTGTCACACCGATCTCTTGTCCAAAAGAAATAACTCCTTTTGAAATTCCGGAAAATTGATCCGGTTTTGATAACATTCCGGTTGTTTCTCCCAACAGGTTTACCCCTGAATGTGAATCAAAGCCAAAATTTTTTAGATATCGATAAAAGGTTCGACTGGAAAGATCTGCAGTTAACTTTACCATACCAATATTGGATGAATTTTCAACAACTCTTTTGAAGGATAACCAGCCATATCCTTTCGTATCGTGTACCACATGATCATAGAATTTATAGGAACCATTTTCACAGAATACAATATCAGTTGGCTTCTTGATGTTTTCCTGCAGCAGAGCTGCTGCCGGAAAAACCTTAAATGTGGATCCCGGTTCAAATATGTCTGTGATAGTGCGGTTCCTTCTCTGATCGATTGTCGAACGTGAGGGTTTGTTCAGGTTAAATCCGGGGGAGCTGGACATGGCGAATATCTCGCCGGTATTGGGATCCATCAGAATCGCCATTCCATAATTGGCGTTATGTTTTTTTACACTGCGGTCCAGTTCATCGTCAACAATGGTTTGAAAGTTTTTGTCAAGTGTTAAAACGATATCTAGACCCGGTTTTGGTAATACCTGAGGTAAATCTACGTGATATCCAAACCGTCTCCGGGCATCAGCCAGTAAAAAGGTCCACCCGGCTTCTCCACGTAATTTCTTTTCATATTGCAGCTCAAGACCGGAAATACCCTGATCATCCACATTCGTAAATCCCAATAACTGACTTCCATACTTATTATAGGGATAAAACCGGCGGAATCCCTTTATTTTTACAAATCCCGGATCTTCCAGGGCTTGGAATTTTCGTACAATCCCTTCCTGCACCTTACGTTCCAGATACACAAAATCACCCTTTCGATTCATCTTACGCAGGTAATATTCGGGAGATTTGTTGAATACGGAAGAAAACTTATTGGCAATACGGTTTTTATTCTTAACTCTCTTCAGATCGATGGCTAAATCGTAATGATTAAGATTTGTGGCCAATTGATTACCATGCCGGTCATAAATAGTCCCACGTCGTGCGGGGAGAATAATCTTCTTTGCGGATTGTAACTGGCTCTGCTCAACATAGAATTCATGCTGATTCACCTGGATAAAAAACAAGCGTGCTTCGAGGATCAACCAGAATATGAGCAGACCAACAACAACGATATATATTCTGTTAAAGTGAATATTTTGTCTGGTGCCGGATGTCAAATTATTTTACTCCCGCCAATTGAATGTTTTTTTCCTGCTTTTTTAAGGGGATATCTTTATCATGGGAAAATGCTTTCATTACCAATTTTTCCATTTTTCTTCCAGGAGCAATCAGACCAAATTTTTCCCGCGCCAGTTTTTCAATACGATTTATATGGGTCAACTGGTCGATCTGTACATGTAAAGTTGTATTCTCACTCACCAATTGGTTTCGTCTTAAATCCAGACTTCGAATATCTCTGGCCAGGATATCGATCTGAATTGACTGATACTGGTACGCACCGATAACAATAACCACACTGAGTATCCGGAGATAAGATTTAAAAGGCCAGAGAAGTATTTTGATAATTGATTTTTTTGAGTTGTCTTTTTGCGTCATATTTTTTCTCCTACGCGCAGATGAGCACTCCTCGCGCGAGGGTTTTCATTGATTTCTTGTTCGGATGCTTTAATTGCCTTTAATGTTATTCTTTTTATATCTGGTTTTAGTCCACAGATGCATTTTGGAAATTCAGGCGGACAGGTGCAGGGATTTGCCTTTTTCCTGAAAAAGTTTTTTACCATACGATCTTCCAGCGAATGGTAAGATATCACCAGACACCGACCTCCCTGATGTAAGAACTTTATGGTTTTTTCTAACGCCTCCTCCAGTGAATCCAATTCTCTGTTGACGGCTATACGCAAGGCCTGAAAAATTCTTGCATATGATTTGATCCTGAACCGGTGATAAACAACCCGGTCTATGATGTCTCTTAACTGATCGGATCGAAGAATCTGTTGTTGCTTCCTGTATTTAACCACCTCTCTTGCAATCTGTCTTGCTCTGCGTTCTTCACCGTAGGTATAGAAAATTGTATTTAATTCCCGCTCATCGAGTACATTCAGCAGATCGCCGGCTGTTTGTGATTTATCCCGATCCATCCTCATGTCGAGATCTGTATCTTTCATATACGAAAAACCACGGTCATCCGTATCTATTTGATAGGATGAGACGCCAAGATCGAGTAAAATGCCATCAATTGTTTTTATTTTCAGTTGATTCAGTACAAGATCCAGATCAGCAAAATTACTTTGATAATAGATGACGTTTTTAAACCCTTTTAATCGTTTTTTTGAATATTGAATTGCCTCCTTATCCTGGTCAATACCGATGTATTGAGCGTTTTTATTAAGTTTAGTTAATATTCCCTCTGCATGGCCACCACCTCCAAGTGTTCCATCCACATAAATACCCTCAGGGTTTGTTATTAGATATTTGGAAACCTCCGAGAGAAGAACAGGTAGATGATAAGATTGGGGCGACTCACTCATTACTGTTAAAAATGGCACTAAAGTTTATTTCCTGTGCCAGTGATTCCAATGAAGGATTATTATCTTTAATATATTTCCCAAGGACCTGGGGATTCCACAACTCCCATTTGTTTAGAGATCCGAGAAGAAGAATATCTTTTACGATGCCGGCCATTTCTAATATATAGTCCGGAAGAAGAACCCGGCCCTGGTTATCCATAACAGTTTTATAGGCCGGTCCAACAAACATTCTAATAAAATCCCGGACTTTTACATTAAAGCTATCCAGCGTGTTTAATTTATGGGTGAGACGCTTCCATTCATCGTTGGGAAAAACATAGACGCACCCTTCAAATCCGCGGGTAAATACCAATGAACCCTCGGATTCGGGTGGTAGCATTTTTCGAATGCCGGAAGGGATATTGATGCGTTTCTTTGCATCCAATGTAAACCGATATTCACCTGAAAAATCATTAACTGGCATAATCAGGGATTTTACTCCACTTTAAGGAAATTTTACCCACAATTCTACAAGTTTTTTCATCTCAATGCAAGAAAATTTACATTTTTTTTGTCAGTTTAATCTTTCTCTTACCTCATATATCACAAATAGTTAGGACAATCTCATGATATCATTCCCGCTAAAGCGGGAATCAATAACAAAATTATTAATTAACCTGCTCTATTCATAACGCGTCCCGCAACTGCGGGATGCAAACAAAGAAAAAAAATAGTCCACGGATTACTTAACCTCAAGACGCAAAGAAAAATTTATTTTATGTCATCCCGTCCCGGAACGGGATCCCGTTTCGGGAGAGGGATCTATGCCGTTGTCGAAACAGCTGATGCAAGCAACTGC
>SDBS01006009.1_pt1 | contig 11825 bp, 11 predicted proteins | sample 2277091 | NCBI WGS metagenome assembly SDBS01 (sample SAMN10404972, study PRJNA504765) | marine sediment metagenome | isolation source: marine sediment core GS10_PC15, 163 cmbsf | place: Arctic Ocean: Southern Knipovich Ridge | collected 2010 | reverse complement strand
GCTGAGGAAAGAAGCGGAAAGGACTATCTCAGAAATTCGGGATTATAAATGGAAATACCGACCAGACTGGATAGCGATGAGTATTTTTTGAAGATAGCCTCGGTGGTTGCCGAGCGCTCTACCTGCAGCCGTCACCACGTTGGGGCGGTTGCCGTAAGGGACAAGCACATACTGGCGACCGGCTACAATGGTGCTGCCGCCGGCATCAAGGACTGCCTTGAGCTTGGCTGCCTCAGGGATGAAATGAAAATACCGTCAGGGACAAGGCATGAAATATGTCGCGGTATCCATGCCGAACAGAATGTAATCGTGCAGGCCAGTCTTCACGGCGTCAGCCTTGAGGGGAGCACTATCTACTGTACGCATACCCCCTGCATACTATGCGCCAAGATGCTGGTTAATGCCAAGATAAGGCGGTACGTCAGCTTTGGCAGATATAGCGATAATCAGTTTGCTGCGCTGTTCAAAGAGGCCGCTATAGAATTTGACATAGAGAAACGACCGTCATCCCGGATAAGCTATCTCGATTAGCTCTCTTGCGGTGCTTTTATAGCATGTCGAGGAGCTTGTACATATCTTCGTAGGCCTTGCCGAAGTCAGGATTAATGGTATTGAACCTGGCTTTCAGTGCCTTCATTTTGCGGGCAAACCCCTCCTGGTCTTTACTTGTCACCAGATCGGCCCAGGTCTTGGCTTTTTCCTGAAATGTCTTCTCGATTTGGGCCAGGTTGGGCAGGTTCATCTGCAGCGAGGCATAAAGCTCCGGGTCCTCAGAGATAACGCTTTCCGTCAGGGTTGACAGCAGTTTGAAGGTGATGCCGCTGGCGCCCCCCATCTGTCTTAATCGGTTGAATCTCAATATCGTATCACCGGCGACTATCGCGATAAAATGGGACAGCCCCAGGACAACGGTCATTATTTCATCATGCTCTTCCGGGCTGACCAGGGTCACTCTGGCTTCTCTGGCCTCCAGGTATTCCCTGGCTCTCTCGGCGAGGGCTTTCTCCTCTTCGTTAGTGGGGGTTAACATAAAGCTCCTGTTGGCGATGTCTCTGGCGCCGGGGCCGAACATCGGGTGCATGCCAAGTACCTTCCTCGATTTGATATGTCTGTGCATTGCCGTCATCGGAAGCACCTTCACCGAGGTAATGTCGATAATAAGCTGCTCGTCGCTGGTATGGGGTCCGATTTGTTCCACAACCGCCTCAAGATTATCTATCGGCACCGATATCAGGACGACCCGGGAGCTCTTGACCGCTTCTATATTATCCGTGGTAGCCTCAACACCCAGCTGCTTTCCGGCCTCCCGCAGCTTTACCCGGTTTCTCCCGGTTATTGTTACCTGGTGGCCCTCTTTCAGGGCGAAGCGGGCGAACCAGCGTCCCATATTCCCCGAGCCACCAATTATTGCAATTCTCATGATTACCTCGTGGTTTGCTTAATCTGTCCTGGGGTAAGACCCCAGGATTCGCAGGAATAGCGCGGTCTCCTCCAGGCTGGCTAACACCCCTCTGGGCGCCTTGTCTTCCCGGTGGCCTTCAAAGTCGAGATAGAAGTTGTATTCCCACGCCTTTTGCCTTGTCGGGCGGGACTCAATCTTGGTCAGGTTGACGCCATTGCTGGCGAATTTGCTCAAGAGATCGTAGAGCGCCATCGGTTTATGCTTTACCGAGAAGACTATTGAGGTCTTGTCGTTTCCTGACGGCGGGCAGTCCTCCTTGGCCAGGATAAAGAACCGGGTAAAATTGCTCGGGTTGTCCTCTATCTCCCGGGCAAGTATCTTCATCTGGTAGATTTCAGCGGCCCGGGCACTGGCAATTGCCCCGGCATCGGTTGATCCCTTCTCCTTGAGCATCTTGACGCTGATGGCGGTATCGGAGGTGGGCACTAATCTGCAGCCCAGCTGTTTTAAGAAGGTCCGGCATTGTCCCAGGGCCTGGGGATGGGAGTAGACCTTCTTTATCGCATCCAGCCGCGTCTCGGGGTTGGCTACCAGGCAGTGAGTAACGCGGAGTTCCAGCTCACCGCACACCTTCAGGCTTGATGCCAGCAGCAGGTCGTATGACCTTCCTATTGTTCCCTCCAGGGAGTTCTCTATCGGGGCAATGCCGAACTGCACCTCATCCTGCTCTACGGCTCTAAAGGCGTCTTCCAGGCTTTCCTGCGGCTTGGTTATTGCCAGTGGCCCGAAAAACTTAAGGGCTGCTTCTTCGCTGTAGGCTCCGGGCTCACCGGGAAAGGCGACCTCAATGCCCTGTGTCCTGCGGCATGCCGTCATTATCTGCCGGTAGATGCTTTCGATAACTTCCTGGTCCATATTTTCACTCCGGGCAATGCGCTTGACGTGTTCTGAGACCCTTTTCTCTCTTGCCAGGTCATTGATTTGTTTCCCCTCCCTTTCTTTCTCCCCCCCTATTTCCCGCGCAATCCTTATCCTCTCACCGATTAGCTTGACAATCTCGGTGTCGGTTTTGTCGATTCGTTTTCTTAAATCTTCCAGGCTCATTTTATCACCCTTGGTATTATTCCTGCCCTCATCGCCAGGTCACAGATGGTTACCGCCATCATTGATTCTACAACAACCACCGCCCGGGGTACGATGCAGGCATCGTGTCTTCCCTTGACGCTCAGACTGGCACTCTCCATATCCTTGATATTTACCGTCGGCTGATTCTTTTCGATAGATGGTGTCGGCTTAATCGCCACCCTGACCACTATCGGCATGCCGTTACTTATTCCCCCCAGAATGCCACCCGAGTTGTTAGTCGTCGTAACTATCTTACCACCTTTGATGGTGAAAGGGTCGTTGTTCTCAGAGCCTTTCTTAGCCGCGGCGGAGAAACCTGCCCCGAATTCAACCCCCTTAACGGCAGGGATGGTTAGAATAGCTTTGGCCAGCTCACCGTCCAGCGTGTCAAAGACCGGTTCCCCTAAACCGACAGGCACGTTAAGCGCGATGCCTTCTATGATGCCACCCAGGCTGTCCCCTTCTTTTCTGACTTTCTCAATAGCTTTAGCCATCTCTGCGGCAGCCTTGAGGTCAGCGCATTTTAGCGGATTTTTTTCTCGGTTTTCCCTTATCCTGTCAAGTTCTTTTGGCTCGGCTTTTATGCCGCCTATCTGAATAGTATGAGCTACGACCTCGATGCCAATCCGGTTGATTAGTTTCCTGGCTATAGCGCCAGCCATAACAAAGCTGGCGGTGATTCTACCGGAAAACCTGCCTCCGCCTCTGAAATCGTTAAATTCCCCGTACTTAACAAAGGCGGTGTAGTCAGCCTGTCCCGGCCTCAGTAGGAATCTAATCTTCTCGTACTCCCTTGAGTCTATGTCTTTGTTCCATATCACCAGGCAGATAGGGGCGCCGGTAGTGGTTCCATTCATGATTCCGGAAAGGACATCAACCCTGTCCTCCTCCGCCCTCCGTGTTGAGGCTATACCCGCCCCTGGTCTTCTTTTATCCAGGTCTTTCTGGATATCATCTTCGGTAACGGCCAGGCCGGCCGGGCAGCCGTCAATGATGATACCGACGCATCTGCCGTGGCTTTCCCCGAAGCTCGTTATGGTGAAAAGCTTACCCAGACTGTTCTCCATTTACCTTCACCTCACCCCCGATGCTTCTTACTACCTCCCAGAAATTGGGAAATGTCTTGGAGACACATTCCGCATCGTTTATTACTGTTCCTCCGGCTACCAGCCCGGGTATACTGAATGCCATGGCGATACGGTGGTCGTTCTTACTATCGATGGTTGCCCCCTTTGGTCTTGCGCCGGTAACGGTTAGTCTATCCTCCTCTTCCAGGACTGCTATGCCCATTTTCTCCAGCCCTTCCCTTACTGCGGAGACCCGGTTTGATTCTTTTATACGTGCCCTTGCTATCCCGCTAAACTCGCTCCTGCCGCTAGCCAGTGCCGCCAGAACCGCCAGCGTCGGCAGCAGGTCTGTGTAATCGGATAAATCGGCCTGTATCGCGTTCAGCCTGGATTTTCTCACGGTTACGGTGCCCCTGCTTAACTCGACGGAGGCGCCCATATCTCTTAAGAAGTCTAGCATTATCCTATCGCCCTGCTGGCTTTCCAGGTTCAGGTTCTCCACCGCCACGGTTCCTGATAGCGTCCCCAGAGCCAGGAAATAGGAAGCTGATGACCAGTCTCCCTCCACCCGGTACCTGGCTGGCTGGTATCTCTGTGGCACTATCACAAATTCTCTTAAGTCAGGGGAGGCTGCTACCTCTATACCGAACCTTTTCATACAGTCCAGGGTCATCAGAAGGTAAGGCTTTGACTCTACTGGCGTGGTCAGTCTGATTTGGACTTTCTGCTTGGCAAATGGGGATGCGATGAGCAGCGCTGAGATAAACTGAGAGCTGATATCACCGGGTAACTCCGTTGCGCCGCCTTTTAGTCTGCCTCCCTTCACGGTTACCGGGGCTACCTCACCCTGGCAGGAGCAGTCTACTCCTAATTGTCTTAGTGCCTGAACCAGTGTTTTGACCGGTCTCCGGGCCAGGGAAGGGCCGGTAACTAACCGGCATTCCCCGGAGATTAACGAGCAGACCGCCGTCATAAATCTCAAGGTGGCGGCAGAATCAGCACAAAACAGGTCCGTAGCTGGCTTTTGCAGGTCTCCACCGATGACCCGCCATAGGCCCTCTTCCTGCTGAATTTTTACCCCGATATTACTCAGTACATTCCGGGTTGCTTCAGTATCATCTGAGATTAGGGGGTTTATGACTTCGCTCTCACCACTGGCTAGGGCAGCACAGATAAGCCCCCTAATAGTATAGCTCTTCGAGGCCGGGGCGATAACCTTCCCCGTCACCCTGCTTTTCTCAACTAAGACCTTCATACTCTCTCTTTTATCTTGGCTATTATTTGTGTAACCACAGAGTCGATATCCAGCCTTGAGGTATTCACTGTGGTGTCGGCGGCTCGTTCGTAGAACGGCCTGCGGAATCTCAGCAGCTCTTTAATAGTCAGGGCAGGGTTAGCTACGGCAAGAAGCGGCCTCTCCTCGGCATCTCTTGATGTCCGCCTTAGTATTACCCGGGGTGATGCAGTGAGGTAGACGATTACCGCTTCCCTTTTTAGCCGGTCGATGTTTATTTTGTTTAAGACAACGCCGCCCCCGCAGGCGATAACAGCGTTTCTCTCCTTGCTGACCTCCTTAATGGCCTCGATTTCGAACTCTCGAAAGGCTATTTCTCCGTCCTCCTTGAATATTGCGGGGATAGTTTTCCCAGCCTTCTTTTCGATGAGGGGATCCAGCTCAAAGAACTCCTTACCCACTTTCTCGGCCAGGGCCTTACCCACCGCAGTTTTTCCCGTCCCCATGAAACCAATCAGAGCAATACTAGTTTTCACCTTCTAATGCCTTAATCGCTTCTTTTTTCATCAGTTCGAGAGGGGCTTTGAGCCCCGTCCATTTTTCAAAAGCCAGCGCCCCCTGCCAGGCAAGCATAGCGAGCCCGCTTATTGTCTTGGCACCGGCTGCTTGAGCTTCTCTACGTAGCCTTGTCTGGATAGGGTTATATACGATATCGAAAACGACCGGAGTAGATTTCAGCAGCCTGGCGGAAACCGGCGTCTCATCAATGTCGGGGCTCATGCCGACACTGGTTGCATTAACCAGAATATCGACTCCTTCAAGTACCATTGCCAGGTTCTCGTCGTTTAGTTCCAGCGCTTTCGTCTCTTTCTCGAAGGCTTGGGAAATCTCACGAGCCAGGTTTTCTGCCCAGTCCATCTCTAATTGTCGGTTGAGAATGACCAGATTGGCGCCACTTTCGGCAAGAATGAAAGAAATCCCCCTCGATGCACCGCCCGCGCCCAGGATAACTACTTTCTTGCCCTCTGGTTTGACCCCCTCCTCCAGTAGCGCCTGCAAGAATCCGGTGGCATCGGTGTTGTAACCTCGAAAAACTCCGTTGTCGTTGACTATGGTATTAACGGCACCTATCTTCTCAGCCAGGGGGTCCAGCTCATCCAGAAATGAGATGACGGGTACCTTATGGGGTATGGTGACATTCAAGCCGGCCAAGTTGAGGGCTCTTGCCCCTGCAATTGCCTTGCCTAACTCCTCCTTTCTTACCCGAAAGGGGAGATACACGTAATCTATGCCCAGTTCACTGAAGGCGGCATTATGCATCACCGGCGACATAGTGTGCTCGATAGGGTCACCGATTACTCCACAGACCCGTGTTTTCCCCGATATAACTCTATTTCTCATCGTGGCACCATTTCATAGAGTTTGCTTAACTGCCTAACCGTTATCTGCCCGGGGGCAGACTCCCTGCCTTCTTCAATCGATGCGTAGGTAAAATCGCCGCCGACCAGTGGACAGAGAACTCGGCTCACTAGACCCAGTGGGCCCATGGCAAAGGAAACCATTCTTGTTTTGGGGAACTCGGTGATGAGCTTTAGGGTGGTCAGGTTGTCCTCAAAGCTCTGTGCCGTGGTAATCACCTTGCATACATCGGCACCGGCTTCCATCTGTTTTTTGACTATTTCCTTAAGGCCGTTGAGGGAGGGCGTTTTCCCCGGTTCGTGGAATGACAGGAGGCATTTTGCTCTCTTCTTAATCGGTGGTAGGGTTTTCTTAAGGTCTTTCGTCTCGACTTCAATGTCAACCATTTCGCAGCCAAGCTCACTGGCTTTAACCAGCTCCTCTATTCTTTCTGTTTCACTCCTTTCCCACCTGCCTCCTTCACCGGGGCTCCTGGCGCAGGCTATCCAGGGTTTCTTAAGCTGCCTGGCTATGTCCTGCCACCCCTCCCCAATGAGGTCTATCCGGACCTCGAATAGTTCAGCGAAGGGTTCAATCTCCCTTAGCGCTTTCTCGTCCTTATTTGTGATGACGGCACAGATTCTAGGCTTTTTCATCCTAACCTATCAGGGCCTGCTCTACTAGAGACAGGTTCACCTCGTCGGTGATGAACACCTTACCCAGCGATTCGGGCAGGACAAACCTTAGCTTACCCTTCAAGACCTTCTTATCCTGCTTCATCGCCGAAACCAGTTTTTCTATTCCGGGGTCGGGCAGCCCGGTGGGTAGGCCAGCCCGCTTGATAAGGCCCTCTAGTCTGGACAGCTCATTTTGTGTAAGTATACCCATTCTGCGGGAAATCCTGGCCGCTGCCAGCATCCCGATGGCTACTGCCTCCCCGTGGCTTACCTTGAAATCTGAGACTGACTCAATGGCATGCCCTACGGTATGGCCGAAGTTTAGGATAGCTCTTAGACCTAAGTCCTTCTCGTCCTTTTCCACTACCCTCGCCTTAATGTTAGCCGACCGGAAGACGACTTCCTCAAGTGTTTCCGTATCAAGCAGTTTTATCCTATCAAGGTTGTTCTCAAGGTAGGTAAAGAACCCTTCATCCTGGATAACTCCATATTTTATCACTTCAGCCAGTCCGTCGGTGAATTGCTTATCGCCGAGAGTTTTTATGGTATCAATGTCGCTGATTACCAGCCTTGGCTGGTAAAAGGCTCCGATTTTGTTTTTCAACCGGTCGTGGTCCAGCGCCACCTTGCCCCCGATGCTGCTGTCAACCTGTGCCAGCAGGGTGGTCGGTACCTGTATCAGCGGTACCCCCCTCAGGTATGTGGCAGCCACGAAGCCGGCCAAATCCCCGATAACCCCTCCACCCAGGGCTAGAATAGGCGTTGTCCTTTCCGCGTAGCATTCGGCTAATTCATGGTATAGCCTGCCTGCGGTCTCCAATGACTTTTGCTCTTCTCCATCGGGGATTGTGAGGGTGGTTACCGTGAAGCCTTCCGCAGTCAGGCTATGCCCGACGGTGTCACCATACAGGTTGTTCACTATGGGGTTGGTGATAATCACCAGCCTGTCGGCAAAGCCGCTTTCCTTTAGCTGGCGTCCGCTTTGCTTAAGTATTCCTGGGCCGATATCAATGTCGTAGCTGTTACTGCCTAGCCGTAGTTGAACTTTTTTCATTTCTTCTTGGTTGGATCAGTTTGCTGATTCTCTGGCAGGTATCGATGGTCTCCTTAAGTTCGTCAGGTGTGATAGCCTGCTGTGCATCAACCAGTGCTTCCGCCGGGTTGTAGTGCATCTCAATCATCAGGCCACTGGCGCCGGCGGCGATAGCGGCGCAGCTCATGTTGAAGATAATGTCTCGGCGCCCGGCCGCATGACTGGGGTCAACAATTATCGGTAGATAGGTTTCTTTCTGAATAATCGGGACGGCGGATAGGTCGAGGGTATATCTGACGTAGTTCTTGCCTTTGCCTACGGGTAGTACTCCTCTTTCACATAGAATAATGTCCCGGTTACCTTCGGCGGCGATGTATTCCGCAAAAGACAGGAATTCTTCAATACTGGCACCGAAGTGGCGTTTGAATAGGATAGGCTTCTTTGTCTTGGCCACCTTTGCCAGCAGGTCTTGATTATACATGTTTCTCGTCCCTACCTGGAGTATATCGGCATACTCGGCGGCTAGTTCAACCTGTGTTTCTCCTCTCACCTCGGTTACCGTTGCCAGGCCGAACTTTTCCCCTGCTTCACGCAGCCATTTCAGGGCCTCTCTGGCTTCCTCCCAGCCTATCGAGCCCAGTCCCTGGAAAGAGTGGACCGAGCTCCTCGGCTTGAAAATACCTCCTCTCAGGATATGAGCTCCGCACTTCGCTGCATCTTCAGCAATTCTCAGTAGCTGCTGGTGGCTCTCCACGGCACAAGGTCCGGCAATGAATACCGGTTCGTCTCCGCCTATCTCAATATCCTTCACCCTGACCACCGAATGTTCCGTGCCGTCCTCAAAGAATTTGGCGTATTCCTTGCTGATTAGCTTATAGGGGACTTCAACCATGGCAGCCTCTTTCACTCCGGAGAGGGTGGCCAAGTGCTCAAATGGTACCTTGCTTTCGTCTCCGACCAGTCCGATTATGGTACGGAATTTTCCCTTGGAAACATCAGCTCTCAGTCCGAGTTTCTTTATCTCTTTAACCACATGGTTTACCTCATCTTTTGTGGCATCGGTTTTCATGATTATCATTTGCCCCCCCAAAATTTGTATCTAGAGAAGCCCTTCTGATGCAGCTTGTTCTTGCTTTCCTAAAACAGAAAGACCCTCCCGCTTTAGGAGGGTTTCTAAGCTTCAGACATTCTAGTTTGTTGGCTTGTGATGCATCTATTTAATGCTGAACCCCCCAGGCACACCTTATGCGCCAGGTAAATGAAAACTGGGTATAATAGCACAGTTTGTGAAGGGCGGTATTCAACATATTTCCACTCACCTTATCTCTGTAGATTACCCTAGCATAAGGGATATGGTTTGTCAAGCAAGTGTACTCACCTATCTGATCTGGTGAAGTGAAAAAATCCTTTGGTACGGGGTTGACAATTTACCAATTCTGTTATAGGGTATCTATATTATATTTGACTTGGTTCTAGTGTTATAATGCTACCACATAATGATAATATTAGTGATATAGTACGGGACATAAGGCAAATTACCATTGGCTTACCATTGTTGACCGGGGCCATTAGTTGTTTGCTATTTTCGGTTTTAGAGATATCATCTTATTACTGAAAAGGGGGTGGGCGTTATATGACATAGAAGGTATACTCGGTCTGAGGTGACCTGCCTCAGCTTGGAGAAGCTATAATCCTATATTAAGGAGGTATATCGGTGAAAAAGAAAGGCTTACTAAGGATAATTGTACCCATCTCGTTGGTAATAGCGGCGGCAGTCTCGATACCTATCATTACCAGCTGTGCCGCCGGGGTACCAACGCCGACACCGGAACCAACACCAGCACCAACCCCGGAACCGACGGAACCGGGGCCAGCGCCAACGCCAACGGCACCTGGGGGGATGACTCTAGATGAAATGAATATACTGGGCCATCTGCCTGACCAGCAGGTAGGGGTAGAGTACCCCATAGGGGAAACGGTAAACATTGGCTTCCTGGCTGCCTTGTCGGGTCCGGATGCTGGGTGGGGACTTCCTGGTCTTACCGGAAACGAGATTTTTATTGACGCTGTCAATAAAACAGGTGGTCTCCTGGTTGGCGGGGTGAGATACCCGCTTGCGCAGTATGAATTTGACGATGAGGCTATCGCCAGTAAGGCGCTGCAGGGTGCCCGACAGCTGGTTATGGAACACGATGTCAAGTTCATCAGTGCCATTGGCGGCAACCCTGCTGATGCCACACACCCCTTCCTTACCGAGGAAAAGGTCGTCTATGCCTCGCTGATAGCCACGGATATCAAGCCCGATAGGCCGTATCTCATCGCTGGTGGCGATGTTACCCCCAGGATTGATATGCTGCGGCCGCTTATGGTCAAGACAGTCTTGCCTAAGCCAGAGGAACTGGGCAGGCCGTTAAGGTGGGCGGTAACCTCTCAGGATGACACCATTGGCCGCACCTGCCAGGCATGGGAGGTGGGCTGTGCTGTGGCCGAGGGTTGGGATATAGTCTATGACAAGCACTTCTCACTGGAGACTACTGATTTTGCTCCGGTAGTGACTGCTATGATGGCAACCAACCCTGATGCTATCAGCCTTAACCTCTGCTACCCTACCTTCCAGACCATGATCTGGGAGCAGTGTTATCTACAGGGCTATGAGGGACTGATTTCGCAGAACTACATCGACTGGGAAGCCAATCTGCAGAAGATTCCTGCCGAGTATGCTGCGGCTCGCTGGGGCATGGACAGCTTCCCCCTGATGGAGGATGAGTGGTGGGGTGAACCCTCATGGAACCACTCTTTCAGCAATATATGGAACGAGAGGTACGGCCCTGGAGCCCCCCAGGATGTTAAGCGCCATATGACCGGCATTGACTGGGACCACGTGGTATGCCTGATTCCGTGGTGTGCCGGGGCGCAGGTTGCCGGTGCCGGTGGCGGTGGATTCCCTGATAATGATGCCATACTGGCTGCTCTCAGGGGTATGGAGTCGTTCCCCACCATCCTGGGCCCGGGTGTTATGTCTGGTGAGGAAATGTGGGGCATCGATAACATGATATCGCTCCACATTCCCATATGCAAGTTTGACCTTGCATCGGAGAACAAGCGTATCTGGACCAGTATCAAGTTTGAAGACTGGTTTGATTCCATCAAGCATATTGTTATCCCGGTGGTGGAAGACAAGGGGCAGATGTATTACCAGCGTTAATAGTCTTGATATGGGGCGGCGAAGAACGCCGCCCCATAACCTTGTCTGGGCTAGAAGACTCTATTTTAGGTGAAAGGCCAAAGATATGGACTTTTCAACTGCTTTGCAGACGGCAGCCAATGCCGGGGCAGTAAGCTGTATGTATGCCATGATAGCGGTGGGGCTGTCCTTGGCCTTCGGCGTGATGGGGATGGCAAACTACGCTCACGGCGAGTTCTTTATGGCAGGTGCCTATACGGTGTACGCTATGTATGCCTTGGGTGGAATGCCGTACTGGGCAGCAATAGCAGCCGGGGCCGGGATAGTCTGCTGCCTTGGCCTGGCGGTTGAGCGAGGTATTTTCCGGCCGACGCGGGGAAATGTGCTGGCCGGTTTTATGGCGACCGCAGGATTAGCCTTTATTATCCAGGTTTTCTGTGGGGAGGTATACGGGTGGGGGTTGATGCGGTATATCCCCAAGCCCTATATGGTTCCGTTTGACATTGCGGGTGCTGCTGTTGACTTCGCCAGAATATTGGTAGTACCCTTTGCCTTTGCCGGGATAGGAGGGCTTATCTTCTTTATGCGCCGCTTCAGGCTGGGGCGAGCATTGCGTGCTGTGGCTCAGGACCCGGAGGCTGCCTCCTTACAGGGAATAAGCATTAATAAGATAACGGCGCTGGCGATGGGCATCGCCGGTGCTCT
>SDBS01006008.1_pt1 | contig 11826 bp, 7 predicted proteins | sample 2277091 | NCBI WGS metagenome assembly SDBS01 (sample SAMN10404972, study PRJNA504765) | marine sediment metagenome | isolation source: marine sediment core GS10_PC15, 163 cmbsf | place: Arctic Ocean: Southern Knipovich Ridge | collected 2010 | reverse complement strand
AGTTGATAACGCAAACCGTTTTGCGGACTAACTCGTAAAGTGGATACTGTTTAAAAACTCGAGGAGGAGGTTGTAATGGTTAAACAACAAGCAAAACGGCAGAGAACTCGAAAGGCAATAATACTCGTTTCATTTCTATTGTTCCCTATCACCTTGAATTATATCTCTCTATCAAATTCCAAATGAAAACCTTTCTCGGCTTTGTTCAACCCTGATGATGTGGCACGAAGCCGCCACGTCATTCCTTAACCGTTAGGTTGCTAGAATTTTCAAATTCAAAATGATAAATATAATTGGGCCTTTTGCTTATGAGAATTGGATAGTTTCTGAAGAAGGCGAATCTTCAGTTGCATTTGAATATCCTCTGTTCACTGATGCCAGAATTATTGGTGAAATCCGAGATGGATTAGGCCCATACGAGTTTCTGAATACTGTCGCCCAACCTAATCAAAGGAAGTATCATCCTTCACTGATTTTGCGCTCTCAGGAATATCTAGATAATCCATTGCCTGATATAGGGTACTATGCATATTCGCGCAGAAATATACGCTAAGGGGTATGCAAAATCACCTCGGACCCGAATCAAACCCCAACGTAGAAAGTACTTTCCATAGAGAATCACATTTTCCTACCCAATAGGGCTACTCCGCATTCACAAACTACTGTCTAGTTTGACATAGATAGGCGTTCGTTTTTCTTTATTGTATTAACAAGCGAAACCGGATTCCAATGATATATATTGCGGTGATCTTAAGATAATTTTAGCCAACAAACAAGCACCGTGGGCAACGTTTTGGTTTATTTTTGCATTATATCTGACTATCAAGATCCAATTCTCAAAAAATGGGCTTCCAATAAGCCTGACTTATTAAGGGACACGGAAAATGCATGCCAGGGCGGAATTGAACTTATCATGCTAGTCCTTCGCGTATATTTCTGCGCGAATATGCACAGTACCCTTAAAATGGGCCACATAAGTTAAATAACATAGTTAAGGTAAACTGGGCTTTCTTTGCGGCTTTTGAATCAGGCCCATTTTTTCGAACGACATCAGAACATATTTGTTTCACATAGCGGACCAGCGGGGGCATTTGAACAGAAAGTTACGGTTTGAAAGTGGAAATGTATCAATGACCGTACCTTTCTGCGGAAAACTCCCTAACGGATTCTATTTCAGCGAGGAACTTTTAGGAGAACGTGTTTTTATAGCAAGAGAGATATATGAGATAAGGCCTCGTTATCAATCTCTTCCCCTTGCTGTTAGAGAATTTCCACAACGTCATTGATTTTGAGCGCGTTCCAGTAGAGAATGGCATTGGAAACAAGACTCAAACAGCTGGCTTTGTTCATAATCTCTTCGTAGTCGTCGGTTGTAAATTCACCTTGGTTTGCAAAGAAAACCCGTCGTGGTAGCTTATGCCGATACTCGCCCTTATTAGGGTACGGCACCACTAAGAGTCTCGGTTATTACATTAGGACACGCAAATTACGCAAGCAAATGACAATCTCCAAACCGTAACTTTCTGTTCAAATGCCCCCGCTGGTCCAGTTTTGAAGATGATTTACTAAGTGACGACCAATGGCAGGAAAAGGACGCGCTCATTACCAAAGCCGGATTGCCGATTCTTACACAAACAGCAGAGGAACACCTATCCGATCTCAGCAGCTTGCTAGAGGTGAGGCTTACGCACGTTAATCAGCGGATTGTCTCTGGGGAGAATGAACACATTGAAATAAAACAAAGGGGACGTTGGCGCCTGCCTTATTCACGCGTCAACGAAGGTATGAATGACCCTTTTTTCGAGTCCTTGGCTCAGGTAGATATTCAAGCGGTGTTCCATTTTGTCAATCGTCATTGCCAGTTTATGGCTAAGTTTACTCATGTACTGCATCGTTATGCTGGACGGAAAGCAGATCATCGCACATTAATTGCCTGCGTTCTTGCCTGGGGTACTAATATGGGATTGGGGCGCATGGGTCAGATTTCAGATATTGGGTACCCATCTTTGGCCACTACATCCGACAGTTTTATTCGTCTGGAAACCCTACAGAAAGCGAATGCTTCTGTCGCCAATGCAATTGCCCATATTCCAGCAATATCATCTGGAGGACGTCATTCACTCCAGTAGTGATGGGCAGAAATTTGAAACTTTGCTCCACACCATCAATGCTCGATATTCCCCCAAATACTTTGGGGTGATGAAAGGGATTGTGGCTTACACACTGATCGCTAGTCATATCCCGATTAACGCCAGGATTATTGGCGCCAATGAGCACGAGAGCCACTATATTTTTGACTTTCTTTACAATAATCTGGCTGACATTCAGCCAACTGTACATTCAACAGATACGCATGGTGCCAACGAGGTAAACTTCGGTATTTTGAACTTCTTTGGCTATCAGTTTGCGCCGCGCTATCGAGATATTTACGACAAGGTGAACAAGGCACTTTATGGATTTATGCATCCCAGCCAGTATGATCCGGACTGGTTGCTCCGACCCATTCGCAAAATCAACGAGAAACTGATTATCGACGAATGGGAAAACATCCAACGGATTGTTGTCTCCCTCGCCTTAAAGACAACTACGCAATCCATCATGATTAGCAAACTCAGTTCTTATGCTCGCAAAAACAGAACCAAGCGCGCCTTGTGGGAGTATGATAATATTATTCGCAGCCTTTACCTGCTCGACTACATTGACTCGGTATCTCTTCGCCGCAACGTGCAGCAAGCATTGAACCAGGGTGAAAGTTATCATAAGCTTCACAAAGCTGTTTCTTACGCCAATTTTGGAAAATTACGGTTCAAAACAGAAGGTGAACAGCAGATTTGGAACGACTGTGGTCGTCTCATTGCCAACTGTATTATCTTCTATAATGCCTTGATCTTATCGAATGTGCTGCGTTGTCAAGCCGAAAAAGGGGACTTCTTGGCAACCGGATCACTTGCATCGGTTTCTCCAGTGGCCTGGCAGCACATCAATTTCTATGGCCGTTATGAGTTTACCAAATCGTTCCAACCGATTGATATTGATGCGATTGTACAGGAATTGGTGTCCCGATCAGGATCGACGCCCTCAAATTGATAGCGCTGGAATATACCTTTTTTGGGGGATATGCAAAAATACCCTACTACCTTATAGTCGATCGACCTGATTTACAACAGCAGCTTCCTTGAATTCATGCTTTAGTCATATTTGTTCTGCTGCGATTAGCAGTTACCGTACCTTTGTGATAAAGATCCAACTGACAAATCATCATAATCTGGGGGGTAAAGCCCCCCAGACCCCCCGATTCAGAATTTCAGAATCATTCCGAGGCGGCGCAACGGAACCCGATACTGGGGTCCGTGAAATCCGGACCGACCCCGATACGATAGGCCGTGCGCACGCGGTCCGCACTGTAGTACCACGAGCCGCCCCGCACCCCGCGTAACTGACCACTTGAAGGACCTTGTGGGTTCTCAGAGGGAGAATTTCCATAATAGTCTTCGTCATACCAATCAGACACATACTCCCAAACGTTGCCTGCCATGTCATACACCCTATATGGACTGGCTCCACCGGGATAACTGCCCACCGGCACAGTATCCGGGAACCTATTGCTGGATGTATTTGCCATATCTAATTCGCATTCCTGATCACAGAAATTCACCACCGTTCCATCAAATTCATCTCCCCAGGGATACACTCGTCCATCCGTTCCCCGGGCTGCTTTTTCCCATTCCGCCTCCGTAGGCAGGCGTCTCCCTGCCCATTCGCAGTAAGCTCGTGCATCATGCCAACTGACATTGATCACAGGGTACTCACCATAGGCAGGATTTCCATAGTAGGTATAAAGGTAAACAAAACCGCTCTGTTCGGGAAGATCGCATGTTCCAGTCTCCACGCATTCTCGATAAGCTGCGTTGGTTACCTCGTATTGATCAATATAATAAGCATCCAGGTATACCGTGTGAACCGGTTCTTCATCACTGTATCCCACTTCGCTTCCCATCAGGAACTCCCCGGCGGGGATGTACATCTGCACCATTCCATCTTTGGAAGAAACCTGAGTAGAACCTGCGTCCAATGAGGGGGTTGGAGTAACGGATGGGGTTGGGGTTTCAGTCGGTGAGGGAGCCTCTGTAGGCGGTTGGGTTGCTGTTGGGATCAGGGTGCTGGTTGCGGTACCCGTTGGCGTCTGTTTACCGGTTTCCAGGGAAGATAATGGTCCTGATCCCCCCCGGCCTAATAGTATCAAAATAATTCCTGAAACAAAGATCAATCCGGCCCCAACACGAAAAAGTATCACTTTTGGGTTTCTTCCCTCGGGTGCAGAAGGCCGTTCCTGATGATCTCTTGGTTTCCCTTCGCAATGAGGGCAGACTTCCTGTCCTTCAGGAATTGCCATCCCACATACGGGGCAGGATCGGGCAGGATATTTTATACCTGTTACTTCTTCTGTTATTGGTTCTGGTTGTTCTGAAATCTCTTCTTCCCTGATCCTGTCCTCCAGCAGCTTGATCCGGTTTTCAATTTTCTTGCTCAAGCTGGGCGGGGCCAGGGTAATTGCTTTCCTATACAAGTCAAGGGCTTGATCTAAATCTCCCTTTTCTGCCGCGCTCTGTCCATCAATGTAATAGGATAAAGCATCCCCCTCTTCCAAGTTGCTTTCCTCTGCCCGTGGAAGTATCCTTACTTTTGCTTGCTCCTCTTTGACCTTCTCCGGTAGCGCCACAGCCCATTCCGCGAAAGTGGGGCAATCCCGCAGGCTGTCCGAGCGCCAGGCCTGGTTAAACAGGTCCAGTATCCTCTTCCCATAATACTTTTCCAGTGACCGCTGGAGCACATCCAAGCGCTGGTTTTCTGTCTGCATGTCCTTGGGGGCAAAGTAACTCTCCCCCCAAGATGCTTCTCGTACTATTGGATCATGCCAGCAGAGCATTTCAGACAGCAGCACTGCCCCTGCAAAACGGTCGGTTTCGTCAGACCATATCCCACGGGGAGCAGATTTATGAGCATAACCAGGTGATCCGGCTGGAATTTCCTTAGGTTCCAGGAATCCCGGGCCGTACATTTCCTCAAGGTCCACCAGGGCAGGTGTATCTCCCGGCTGGATGATCAGATTTGCGCCTGAAAGGTCACAATGCGCCAGGCGTTTCTCTTCCAAAATCATCAATAGTTTTGAAAAAGCTCGGGCAATCTCCAATGATCTTTCTTGAGAAATATCCTCAGGCTCAAGAAGCATCTCCTGCCAGGTAGGGCCCTCCACCCAGGGCATCAGTACCGAATAGGTAAGATCAGGATACTCTCGGAGTAATTCTTGATGCCGGGAACCAGTCAGGACAGTCCGCTGGCAGGCCTGCAAACCTTCCAATGAGGCGTAGGATTCCAGAGTTTCTGCCACACTGACCATGCCGGGTACTCGGAACCTAGCTTTGAAAACCTTTAAAGCATATTTTTCTTTATCCTCATCCTCTAGCTGGCAAACTACGGCCCGACGACCTTCCTGACCGTAAGGCATACCTGGCGCCAGGGGGTGTTCGGTTACACTGTATTTGATTTCTCCAATGAATAATGCTTCACCGAGTTGAGGTTGAAAGGCCATCAGCTGTTCCTTATCTGCTCTTTTCCAGGCTTATTTCGTCCATCTAATTCTCATCCTTCTCTGTCTGCTGCCCCGCCAGCAAAAAAAGATAGTTGTCCAGTTAACCAGAAACCAGCATCCCGTCAATAATCATCTTCGCTTTTACTGCGAGAACGAGACGGCACAACGAAAACCGATATCTTTTCCCGTGAAATCTGGGCTGACCTTTTCGCGATTGGCAACGCGCAGGCTGTTTGCGTAGTTAGCCCAGGACCCAGTCCGAATCACACGGTATTTCCCGTCCGATGAACCCTGCGGATTTTCCTCAGGGGAATTCTGATAATAATCTTTATCATACCTATCTGCCACCCACTCTATAATATTGCCCGCCATATCATACAATCCATAGCCGTTGGGTTTGAAAGTTTTCCCCGGTAGAGCCTCACTAGAACATTCAGAATACTGTGCGCCATTTTCTGCTCTGGGATCACAGACAGGATCCTCGTCGCCCCAGGGATAGCGCTTCCCCTCCAGTCCCCCCCGGGCTGCTTTCTCCCACTCTGCTTCCGTTGGTAAACGTTTACCCGCCCACTCACAGTACGCCCTGGCATCGTACCAATCCACACAAGCCGTTGGATAGCTTTCTCCTGCCCCGCAAGGATTCCCAGGAATACCGGTTTCTGCCATGAACTCTTGATACTGACCTAGAGTCACCTCGTGCTCATCGATCCAGAAACCATCCAGATACACCTCATGGATCGGGCTTTCATCAGAACCCCCATCTTCACTGCCCATCTGGAACGTACCGGCCAGAATATAGACCATGGTTATTCCGTCTTTGGGAGAGGTCCAGGTGGACCCCACACCCGGGGTCATCGTTGCTTTTGCCGTAGCCAGACCTGAAAACAGCCCCCGCCCCGCCCCGCCCAGGAATATCAGCACCACCCCCAGGATGATACCCAGTCCGCCGAAAACCCATCCTACTGGAATTTTCACCGGGGCTGTTTCTCCTCCATTATCGTTCCTCCTCACTCCCTCACAGTGGGGGCAAACACCGTACCCTTCAGAGATCTCCTCCCCGCACACCGGGCAAGGGTGGGCCGGACGCTTGGCTTCTTCCTTATCTTCCTGTTTCTTCCTTGTTTCTGCTGATTCCTGTTGGGTCTGGACCCGGTCATCCAGGGCTGCAATCCGCTTCTCAATCTCCCCGCTCAATCCTGAGGGGGCTTTCTTGATCGCCTCCCGGTACCTCTCCAGCGCTGCTCTCAGATCGCCTGCATCTGCAAATTCCTGGGCTTGCAATACCAGCGTCAGAGCTTCCTCTCCACCCCGCTCCAAAGATCTCCGCTCAATTTCCAGCTTTTTTTCAACCTTGATTTGCCTCGGAAGGGCTACAGCCCATTCCGCAAAGGTCGGGCAATCCCGCAGGCTGTCTGACCTCCAGATCTGGTTGAACAGGTCCAAGATCCTCTCGCCAAAATGCGCTTCCAGGGAATGCTGCAGCAAACTCAATCGCTGGTTCTCGTTCTGCATATCCCTTGGCGCAAAATAGCTCTCCCCCCAAGCAATTCCCCTAACAGCTGGATCATGCCAACAGAGCATTTCCGCGATCAGTATTGCACCTGCAAACCGATCTGAAGTTGCATTCCAGATACCTTTTGGAGCGCTCCTGTGCGCGTATCCCGGGGATCCCGCCGGCAGACTTTCCGGTTTCAAAAAGTCCGGACAATACATCTCCTCCAGGTCAACCAGGGCAGGCTGGTACCCTGCTTGGATGATCAAGTTCGGTCCGGAAAGGTCGCAGTGTGCCAGACGCTTCTCTTCTAACCCAACCAAGATCTCCGCAAATTTCCTTGCCATTAAGAGCGATCTCTCTGGAGAAAATACCTCCTCAGTGAGCAAAATCTCCTGCCAGGTGGATCCCTCCACCCAGGGCATAAGCACTGCGTAAGTAAGCTCGGGGTATTTGGTAAGGAGTTCACGATGTCGGGATGCGGTCAGGACAATTCGCTCACAGGCCTGTAAGCCCTTTATGTTTGAATAGGGTTCCAATTGTTCCGCTACGCCCACCATGCCCGGCACCCTGAAACGGGACTTGAAGACCTTCAGGGCATGACTTTTCTCGTTCTTTGTCTGCAATTTGTAAACCACCGCCCTTCGTCCTTCCTGGCCGTAAGGCATGCTTGGCACCTGGGGATGTTCAGCGATCTGGTAGGTCTTTTCATTGATTATTAGTGATTCACCCGGTCCTGGTTTAATGGCCATATTTAATTAGTCACCTACTCGTTTTAGGATAATGGTATCCCTGAAGAGTTTCCATACGTTCTTGTTGAAATTTCTCGATAAAAATTCTAGGAGTCCAGCAACATCTGATAAGCTTATATTTACTTCACGCAATAGTAAGTTGCGCTTATTTTTCGGCTCGGATACTCATTCGTTCAGCAAGTGTGCGTACGCCCGTTTTCCAGATATCCAGTGTTTTTGTCTGCTTTATTTTCTCCCTTCCCGCCCGCACAGGAAACCAGGCTTTCTTTTTGGGAAAGAAACAACCGAACGCTCAGGGATTTACCCTGGTTTGTAAAGGAGGGTGGTTTGAGTTTTCCCTTCTATGTAATTATAAGCTCAACTGGCATGTTGCTTCTACCAATATACAGACCTGAAAGCTTGTGGAGTCTTTACAGCTCATCGACTTTTCACGTATTAAAGCCTGATAAAATTATGTGTATTACCATAATTACGTTGCATATTTACATATTTCTCAAATTAGCTTTTTCGTAGGAGTGGTAATCAAATACTACTCATTGGTTGAGAGGGATGACATGATCGTCGATTCTAATTTATAGTTTATGGAAGAGTATTATTATGGTCAGGATTGTAGTTGATCCAACTTTATTAAAAGGAGCAAGCAATTCTTTTCGGCAAAAAGCAGCCGAACTGAATCATCTTGCTGCAGAAGTTGCTCGGGCGAGCAGGTCTTTGGGGTGGTCCACTCACCATAAACTCAGGGTGGAAAGCGAGGCAAGCAAGGCGCATAATCAAGCGGTAGCACTGTCAGCCCAAATAGAAGAGATGAGTAGATATCTGGATCAAACAGCAGCGGCATTCCTAGAGGCTGATAATTATAGTGTTGAAAGCTTGTCGCATCTCCCCCCCAGTGGAGGGGCTCCCTGGTGGATGAATCGAATGATTTCTTTGGAGGAATCACTTTCGTTCCTTGATTATTTACCGCAGGTAGTAAAAGAGATGTTGGCAAATATACTCAGACCAATACATCCCTATTTGCCCGCTGGGGTGTTGTCTTTTATTACAATGCCACTTCTGGAAAAACCCGATTGGATTCCAGGCGCACCCCCTTCAGTCCCTCAAAGTTCCCAGCAAGAACAACCAGTTGCAGAGCACAGTGGCTTTAGCGAATTGCTCCAGAAAGAATATCTTGAGGCCATTCCCGAAACCTATGTAGAGCATAATGTTCCTTATTATAGCCAGAAAGGATTGATGTATGATAATCGGACACCTACAGATTGGGGTTGTGTTCCAACTTCAACCAGCATGGTTCTGGATTATTGGCACGATCAGGATCAACACAACAAAACCCTTTCCCCTCAAGGATTATTAGATCTAAATATTGAGGACCGCGATTTTACTCAGGGCAAGGGAATGGGACTAGATGAGATTGGTGACGAATTATTTGTACTGGGTTACGATTCCGATCTATACAAGAATTCCGACAAAGAAAAACTACTAGAGGCTATAAAAGAAGGTCCAGTGATAGCTCAAGTTAACTTGAACATGCGCACTGGGGGCAAGGACCATGCTGTGGTTGTGACAGGATTTAGTGAAGATGGAAACAACGTCATGATAAATGATCCTTGGAACGATGAAGGTCTTTCATATACCTGGGAACAGTTTTCCTCATCGTGGTCTGCTGATCATGGATCTTATCAAAATATTTTTTTGACGATAGGCCCGAAATAATTAATAGGACGATTGTCACATATTGAATTTTGACATGCGTTTATAGGAGTAAAAACCCTTATATGCAAGCTTTATCAAATGTATGTTGGGAGTTTGTTTTTAGTGCCATGAAGTTGGTCATCAGACGTTTTTATACGGAGCGCTAGTTCACATTTATGAATAATTTATCTGCGTGGTCGCTTAAGTTCCGCAAAGAAGAACTTTATCTGGTTGCAGGCATGCTTCAGTCTGGGAATCTGATCGGGTTTGAAGACCCGTTCCTGGGCCAACTAGCGGATACAGTAGAGAAAGATCTTGATACTGCGCGGACTTCCCTTCAGGCGCGGAGATATCTCTTGCAGCAGCCCAACGGGGAATTGATACTGGACTCCAGCGTAGCTGCCATGGTAAGGGCGATCACCACGTCGGAAAACATACTGATTGCAGTTAACACTCTTGGCGGGGAAACCTCCTATTGGTTTTACCACTTTACGACTGATCTCCTTCTGGAGCAGCTTGAGCTTCCCAATGGAGATATTATCCTTGCCGCAATCCAAAATACTCACGAATTGTATGAAAGAATGCGCATGCTTTTCGCTTTGAAAGAGTCCTCCTTTATGAAGGAATTTCCCTCTTTTACTCTCACTAAACATGCTTTATGGAAGGCTCGTCAGATAGCCAGAGAAGAACCGGAGATGGGCACAGAAGCCCTCGTTCTTGCGGGGGTTCCCAAGGAGGCGGTTACATCGATGTTGTCTTCATTGCAAGAGGGGAAGTTTATCGACTCACTTATCGTCTTAAGACGGGCCGAGATCGGCATGGTATATGGAAAAACATTGAATTGGCTCTTTGGAAGTACAGGGATTTGGTTGGTGAACATAACAGAAAGCGGTGACCAAACAATTTTTGAAATGAGTCCAACAACATATTCGAAACTTCAAAATAAGCTAGGGCGCTTGGCAGAACCTTTGCTCAGTCAAGCAGAATGATTTCGCAAAGGGACTGGGTTCCCCCTTCATGGATTTTTGTGAGGTTTTTAATTTCTAACATAGGATTAATTCACTTAGCCCCGGATATTTCTATCCGAGGCTATGATGATAGTTAGGGTGGATTACTCACCGATGTTCTCAAGTTTGATTCCCTGAGCTTCCATCATGATGCGGATTCCATCAAAGTTTTCGTCAAGGATGGGGCCAACACCGGTCCAGTCATAGAAGGACTCGTTGCAGAGAGTTTCTGCACAGGCATCGGAGGCTACATAGGCGGTGACGGCATCGATGATAATCTGCTTGAGCTCGTTAGGGAAATCCGGAGAGAAGGACATGGTGTCATTGGGGATCTCCGGAGAGAGAGCCAGGATGCGAACCTTCTGCACTACATCCGGAGCTTCGTCTGTGATGGTGGCACGGGCATCCAATACGCGGTAATCACCACAATACAGTTTGCCTTCTTCAGTCAGACCACAGTCCTCAATCAACTCATTGGGAATGTCGGGAGCCATATCAACGGTCCAGGAACCTTCCGGCAGCAAAGGCGCACTGAAGTAGGTGGTCGCAAAATCAACCTCGCCGAGATAAACTGCTCTCACAGACTGAGGGTGACCACCAGTTTCCACTGTTTCACCAATTGTAATGCCCTGATCACTAAACAGGGAAGTGGGATAGAGGAAACTAGAAGTGAAGGTAGCATCCGGGTATGCCCAGGTGGCGCCTTCCAGGTCCGCAAGGGTTTGGAAGTCGCTGTCGCGGGCAACTACGAACATGGTCCAGTAGACATTCCAGCCGTAGCGTTCAGAAGCCAGTCCGGGTTCCACACCACAGAGCTGGTTGGCGAGAGCGTATCCCATTGCGGGGATGAAGCCAGTCGTGTCGGTGGGGGAAGCGCACATTTCTTCGAGGGTCGCTGCATAGGAAGTTGGAACACTGACTTCGAAGAACAGGCCTGTAGCTTCGTTCAGCGCCTGTGCGATTAGATCGCCACTAGCGATCATGAAGTCAACATCCACGGAAGGCACAAAGAGTACCTTGACGGGTTCAGCTTCGGTTCCAAGGGAAATTTCTTCCTCTTCGGGTGCTGTCGGCGTGGTAGCAAATTCGCCAGCCAAAGCACGCTCATAAGTCGGGGTTCCTTCGGCAGGCTCTTCTTCGGCTCCTGGCCTAATTCCAAGCGCCAATCCTAGCACCACGACAGCTATTCCAACCAAAATTATCCAGGTTCCCCAATGCTTCAATAAAGGGGAACTGACATTGCCAGGAGGTTGATCTGGTTCGGGTACTGGAAGGTGTACTTCGTCTTTCTTTTCC
>SDBS01006007.1_pt1 | contig 11827 bp, 8 predicted proteins | sample 2277091 | NCBI WGS metagenome assembly SDBS01 (sample SAMN10404972, study PRJNA504765) | marine sediment metagenome | isolation source: marine sediment core GS10_PC15, 163 cmbsf | place: Arctic Ocean: Southern Knipovich Ridge | collected 2010 | reverse complement strand
TCACTATCTCTATCAATTCTTGAAAGCCCCATACAATTAGGACCCACAATTCTAATTTTAGAAAAGTTTTCAGTTATATTTAATATCTGGTCTCTCAATTCTAAACCCTTCTCTCCAACTTCTTCAAAGCCAGATGCTTCAATTAGAGCCCCTTTAATCCCCTTTTCGATACATTCACTTAGTATAGCTGGAATTATTTTATTCGGAACATAGAGAACTGCAATATCTATATCGTCTTCAATATCTAAAACTGATTTCTTAAACTCTAAACCAAATAATTTACCCTCTGAATTTGGGTTAATGGGATAAATATTACCTTTAAAATTATTTAATACAAGATTATTTGTAATTCTGTGTCCACCTTTAAATGGATTTTTTGAAGCACCTATGACGGCTACAGATTTTGGATTGAGTAATGTATTAATTATTTGATTTTTCATATCTCGATAATTAAGATTTTTCTAATTAAATAATAAAGATAAAAAAACTAAAGTTCTATTTTTTTAGATTTTTTTTATATTCATTTTGAACAAATTGGTATAATTTTATTGCATGTTCATTTGTTCTAAAATGTTCTATAATTGGATTTAGAAATTGATTCAGATATTCTGATACTGCTGGTTTTAAATCAGGAGGATTTAGATTTCCTTTCCCATAATCATTCTCTAATTCTACATATGATTTATACTCGATATCACCACCATATTTTTCAGGTCTTTTAACATTAAAAACATCTGTAAGTTCAAAAATAATGTACTTGCAATATTCTAAGACCGGATTTTCTTTTACCTGCTTTGGGGGACAATACGCCTTATTTATTTTCCGTTTAACATCCTCCGGTGAATCTAACATAAAAATTGACGTATCTGGGTTGGATTTAGACATTTTAAGCTTAATTACTCTATCTATACCGGACAAATTAGTATTCGGAGGTTTAGTTAATCCCATTAACATATGGTGATGAATTGCTACTGGTTTTTGTTTACCCAGTTTTTTTGCTATCTCTCTTGCTAGCATATTTACTTTTCTTTGATCTAAGCCGAGTTGACAGATATCAGCCGGAAGGTAAAAGATGTCAGCTGTCTGCATCAATGGGTATAATATTTGAGAAGCATAGAGATTATCTGATTCACTTCTTCCCATAATTTGAGTACATCTTTTAATGCGTTTTAATGTGGTATCAATCCCAATTTTTAAAACTAACTCCCAGTATTCAGGATCTCTCACAATATCGGAAGCATATATGAACTCAACTTTACTTAAATCCATTCCACAAACTTTCCATAACTCTATGAAAAAGTCTCCTACTTTTTTTATTATTTCTAGATTGCCACCGAATTTTTTATTAGCAGCAGCATGCCAATCAGCAACGAGAAATTTAAATCGTATTCCAGCTTTAGTTATCTTATTTACATTGATTGCTCTTAAAAGTCCTTGAGCGATATGTATATTTCCAGAAGGCTCAAATCCATCGTAGGCGTAAATTTCTTTTTTATTATCTTCTTTCCATTGGAGTAGTTCTCTAAGTTCTTCAATATCAATTATTTCTTCCCCAACTTCTTCCAATAATGCTAATTTCTCATCTATATTTAATGACATTTTCATGTTCAACATTTAGTTGATAAATTAAAAAATAAAAGTTTTGATAAAACCTTTATGAATTTTAGCCTATTCGAAAAATAAATTATTGAGAAAACAAATTACTAACTAAGAACTTCTTTGTTCTATTACTGCTTGAGCTGCAGCAATTTTTGCTACTGGAATCCGAAATGGGGAGCATGAAACATAATCAAGACCAATTGAATGAGCGAATTTAACTGCACTTGGTTCTCCGCCATGTTCTCCACAGATACCTGTTTTTAAGTCAGGTCTTGTTCTTTTTCCTAATTTAATTGCCATTTTCATTAATTTTCCGACTCCATCTTGATCCAAAATTTCAAAAGGATTGTTATCCAAAATCTCTTTATTGAGATAAACTGGTATAAATTTTCCCTCAGCATCATCTCTACTAAACCCATATGTCATTTGTGTTAGATCGTTTGTTCCAAATGAGAAAAATTCAGCTTCTATTGCGATTTCATCTGCAGTTAAAGCAGCTCGAGGGATTTCAATCATCGTACCGAAAGTATAGTCTAACTCTACATCGTATTCCTTAATCGTTTCTAAAGCTACTTGCATTAATTGAGCTTTAACGTATTGCAACTCTGACAACATTCCTACAAGAGGTATCATAATTTCTGGAATAACATCAATTCCTTTACGCTTAAGTTCACAAGCTGCTTGGAAAATAGCTTTAACTTGCATTTCATTGATTTCTGGCCAAACAATTCCGAGACGGCAACCTCGTAAACCCATCATGGGATTTTCTTCTGATAGCGACCTTATTAGAGAAATAACTTTACTTTTTTTTGCAATTTCTTCATCTAGAGGATTATTCTTTAAAAGAGATTTTGATAGTTCATTTGTCATTTTTAGCTCTTGGTTTTCTAATAAAACTGTAGAAAGCTCTGGTAAGAATTCATGTAAAGGAGGATCTAATAATCTAATTGTTACAGGCTTACCTTCCATAATTTTGAAGATTTCTAAAAAATCACCCTTTTGCATTGGTAGGATCTTGTTTAGAGCATCTTGACGTTCCTCTTTTGTTCTGGACATTATCATTTTCTGCATTACAGGTAATCTTTCTTTAGCCATAAACATATGTTCAGTTCTCGTTAATCCTATTCCTTGGGCACCAAATTCAATTGCCTTTTTAGCGTCTTCAGGAGTATCAGCGTTAGCTCTTACCCCCATTGTTTTAATACTATCAGCGATATCTAACAATTCAAGGAATTCTCCTTTTATCTCGGGCTCTACTAAATTAACTTTTCCTTCTATAATGCGTCCTGTAGTTCCATCAATAGTAATCCATTGTCCTTCCTTTATTACCATCTCATTAACTCTAAATTCTTGCTTCTCTTCATCAATTTCAACATCCTGAGCCCCAACTACTGCGGGTTTACCCATCCCTCTTGCAACTACCGCAGCATGTGAAGTTTTTCCTCCAAATTGTGTTAAAACACCACTAGATGCATAAAGACCATGTATATCCTCTGGTTTTGTTTGAGGTCTTACTAAGATTATATTCTTTTTACCATCATTTGCTAGTTTTTCTGCTCTATCAGAATCGAAAACAGCTTTTCCAGAAACTGCTCCAGGTGAAGCATTAATCCCATGTGCAAGTACATGAATAATCGAATTTTCGTCAATACTTTTGAATAATAATTTAGATATCTTTTTAGGATCTATCCTCATAATTGCTTCTTCTTTAGTAATCAGTCCCTCTTTAACCATATCAACCGCAATTTTAACAGCAGCTGAAGGAGTTCTCTTTCCATTCCGAGTTTGTAAAATTTTAAGTTCTCCTTCATCGATTGTGAATTCAATATCCTGCATGTCTTTATAGTGTCTTTCGAGCTTATCCATAGTTTCTAATAACTCTTTATAAACTTCAGGGAATTCCTCTTTCATTGTTTCTAATTTCTTAGGAGTTCTTATTCCCGCAACAACATCTTCTCCTTGTGCGTTTGTTAAATATTCACCAAATTGGATATTCTCTCCAGTTGATGGATCTCTGGAAAAGGCAACTCCTGTACCAGAATTCCACCCTTTATTCCCAAATACCATTGATTGTATATTTACAGCTGTACCATAATCAGGAATTTTATTAATTTTTCTATACGTTATAGCTCTCTTATTATTCCAAGATTTAAACACTGCTTCAATCGAAAGAAAAAGTTGATTTAAAGGATCTTGTGGAAATAAAGAACCAATTTCTTTTTCATACAATGTTTTATAATCGGCTATAATTTTTTGTAAATCTATTACCTCTAAATCTGTATCTTGAGCATTTCTTCCAATATTTCTTTTATATTTATCCAAAATTCTTTCAAATTTTTCATCTCCTATGCCCATAACTACATCTCCAAACATTTGGATAAATCTACGATAGGAGTCATATGAAAATCGAGGGTTATCGGTCTGTTCTGCGAATCCTAATACACTAATATCGTTCAAACCTAAATTTAAAACCGTGTCCATCATTCCAGGCATGCTTATCGGACCCCCAGATCGTACACTTACTAATAAAGGGTTCCTTTCATCTCCAAATTTCTTTCCTGTGTTAATTTCAAGAGTTTTTAAGTGCTTTATAACACTTGGCTTTAATTCTTCCATTAACTCATCAGCATTACTATAATAAATCAAGCATGCTTCTGTAGTTAACGTAAAGCCGGGAGGGATTTTAAGGCCTAAATTTGTCATTTCAGCAAGATTAGCTCCTTTTCCGCCAAGGAGATTCTTCATATCCTTATTGCCTTCATTAAAATCGTAGATATACTTGTTATCTTTTGTGTTGCTCATTTTTCCTTACCAAAATCTTTATTATATTCAAAATTGGATAAAATAAAAACAAGAGTTTTAGTTTATATATTTTACTCACATATACTTAGAAATTTATTTCTTATATTAGTAATCCTTTACTGAAATAAAATTGTTTCATACCCTGAAAAAATTAAAGTTTGAGAAATTCGTCTAATAGCTCCCATATCCCATTTAAAATAAAATCTGGTTTATAATCACTATTTTTTATATCATCTCTAGTTGACTCTCCAGATAATACACAACATGTTGTTACTCCCGCTTCGTTTCCCATTCTTATATCTGTATAAAGCCTATCTCCAAAGATTATAGCTTTTTCTGGTAAAATTTCTAATTGACTTATCTTAAATAAGAGCATTTGTTTATTTGGTTTTCCAAAAACATTAGGATATTTCCCCGTTGTTTTATATAAAAGGGCTGCGATACCTCCTGCATCGGGAATATATCCACTTTCTGTGGGGCATCGATCATCTAGGTGAGTAGCAATATAGGGAATATCACTATTTTGTAGAAAGTATGAAGCTTTCTCTAAACGTTTATAAGTCAATTCTTGATCAAATGCAAGAACTAAAATTTCTGGATCATCTTCTGTAATTATAAGCCCTTCTTGGATAAACTCATCTTTAAGAGATTGAGTACCCAATAAAAATACTTTTTTATAACCATTACTTTTTAAAAAATCTATGGTGGGATGTTGAGATAAAATAATATTTTCTAGGTTAACAGTTAGATTGAAACTATTCAATCTTTTTAAATAATCTTTAGTTGATTTGCTAGAATTGTTAGATAAGAAAAAAAAATTAATATTTTTGCTCTTCAAAAGATTAATTAAATCATTTACACCATCAAATAATCGATTCCCTAAATATAATGTACCATCTAAATCAAAGAAATAAACTTGTTTAGATGTTAACTCTGATAAATCGCTTGGGTTGTTTTGCTTCATAAATTTCATACTTATTAAAGATATCAATAAAAAGATAAAAAAAATAAATAAACTCTCTATTTATTAGTAAAATTCTGTATTAATGGTTGTAGTACTATTAACAAGTTCTGACGCTGCTCTAGTAGCTTTTAAGATTTTAGCCATATCGCCCTTTACTTTAAATTTCCCTGCAAGTAAGCCTCGGATAGGATCTAATTCCTTTTTTAAGACTAGTTCCCATGCATCGTATGGACCTGAATATTCAAATTCTGTGTCTACTTCTTCTCCTTCTTTCAAAATTCGAGCACTTGTGCACTCTCCATGATAAAGTCCTACAAACATCCGTATTTCATGATCTAGATTTCCAGCAGGTTCGACAACAAAGAGAAAATCACCTTCCCATCCATTTGGAGGAAATCCTTCTGGTCCTGCAGCTTCTCTGTAATTTTGATTTGAATTTATAGCTTTTTGATATGCTTCTGCCCATTCATCTGTACCAAATTTCATAATATTCACTTAAATTTATTATGGTTTTTATTTGTATATCATATTTAATAAAGATTTTAATAAATATTCTAGTTTTTATTAATATTGAATAAAAAAGAGGTTTCTAAAAAAAAATTATTAGATTTCTCCCTTCTCTTTCATTTTAGCTATTTCTTCTTCCCTAAGTTTTTTTTTAAAAAGCTTCATAACCATCGTGAGTGGTAGGTTATCTCGAAATTCAATAGATTTAGGTAAAGCATATGGTTTTACTTTATCCTTTAAATATTCTATAAATTCTTCTTCCTTAACTTTGTTCTTGAAGTTCTTTTTTAATTGAATGAAAGCTTTTACCCTTTCACTACCCGGACGTTCTAAATCGGGAATTCCAATAACGCCTGCTACATCAACTGCTGGATGTTCTATAAGGATATCGTCTATAACTCTGGAATAAACTTTATTTCCCGAAACATTTATCATATCTTTAATGCGATCAACAATATGGAAATAACCATCTTCATCCATTATTGCTACATCCCCCATAGGGAGCCAATTATCATCCATCAAACCTTTTCCAGTCTCAGGCCAATATCCTTTCATTATTTGAGGTCCTTGAACCCAAATTTCACCAGGTTCTCCAAAAGGAACATCTTCTCCATCTGGACCTACAATTCTGATTTGTGTATCAGGAACGGGTATTCCTACCCCTCTTTTAACAACTTTCATAAATCCAGTAACTTTTGATAAAGCTGATAGATTTACACTAATGGCTGCGGTTGTTTCCGTTGCTCCATAACCCTCACTCATTGGAACACCACTCACTGCTTCAAATTCTTCAGCTACTTCTGATGGTAAAGCCGCAGCAGCAGAATAATAAAAGATTTGTGCTTTTGGTATATTTAAATCCTTTAAATAGATATAATGTGTTGGTACGGCTGCTACTATAAACGGACGAGCATCAGAAATTGTTTTGGCTATTTTTATCATATCTCGTGGATCCATTAAAAATATCTTTAATCCCCATGAGATACCCGCGTGCAAGCACCAATGACCATATTGGTGAAAAACAGGGACACATACAGCTATAGATGATTTTCCGATAATTCCTGCTTTTAATGGTTCCATCATCCAATGAAGAGATTGCCTTACATTAGATGTTATATTGTAATGAGTTAGCATGGTTCCTTTTGGAAGCCCTGTTGTACCTCCTGTAAAAGGTAGTAGAGCAAGATCTTCCATAGGATCTATTTCCACTGGTTCCTCGAGAGGTTCATATTTCTTAAGCAGATTATCTAGCAAATAATAGCCTTCTTTTGAAATATTCTCCATTTCAGGCAATTTATAATCTGGAAATATTCTCGTAGGAGTATAGATTATATTATCAAGATCAAGATTTTTTTTTACTTCATTGATTCGCTCTAGTCTTCTATAAGAACAAATAACCGTTTTCGAACCACTTTCTTTAATTTCATAATTCAAATCGATCGTTTTATGTAAAATACTTAGTGGAACATGAACGGCTCCAATCTTCATTGCTGCGTAATCTATCAATATGAACTCTGGACAAGATGGAAGTATTGAAGCAATCCTATCTCCCTTATTTAACCCAAAATCTAATAATGCACTGGCAAGTTTATCAACTTTTAACTTAAGTTCTTTATAAGTAATTTCTTCATCTACATAGACCAAAGCAACATTATCAGGAAATTTTGTTGCACTCTCCTCAAGAAACTGGTAAACATTAATTTTAGGGTAGGGTGCCATTGATTTCTTTAATTTAAATGGTCCTATAAAATAGGATTTTTGCCATGGTTTATCTCCATACCCTATTTTCTTTTCTTCAACCATAATATCACAACCAAATATTTATTTGAAATGGAAAGTTAATAAATTTCCTTAATAGCCCATTCTAAGCCTAATTCTTTCAATTTCTCCTTAGTTGGTTTTCCCGTTTCTTTATCCCATCCACGATATTCATAGTATGCGTCTAATAAAGGATCTAAATTGACTACTTGTCCTTTAGCTGGCCCTTCTGGCATTGGTTCTTCCAATAACCGAGCAGGAAGAGTATCATCAGCTCTAGTAGCTCCTTCCCTCATATTAAATACTCTTGCGAGATTATAAAATCTTTCACCCGTTTTCGCAAAGTCTTCTACTGTAAATTCGTACCCAAGTAATTTCTCGATTAGAGAAGCCCAATCCTCTGAAGATAGCACCATCCCCATAAATTTACAAGCGCCTATGGAATCAAAAACTCCGAAGGCATCTTCAAAATTTTTATTTATATCTGTATCTTCTACGTTTTCAGAAAGAACGTCTCCAACCATTGCATTTTCAACAATCATAAATGGCATTGACAAGAATGCTGGACCTTCAATAAAGCTAGTCATATGATCACCCCCACGATTTGCAACAGCAAAACCTAATCCAGAAATTTTAGCTGCTCTACTATCATAGGCTGGAAGTTCTAACCCTTTAACCTGCATTGCAAACTTTATTGAGTCATTCCCTAGTTTATTTGCCATATTTCTTGAACCTTCAGCTATTAAATTTCCAATACCTTCCCTTTTGCCTATTTTAGGAATGAGATCTATGAGAATATCAGCATCCCCAAACGTTATCTCTAATCCCCCAGTTTCCTCTTTCGTAAGTATCCCTTTTTCATAACATTCCATAGCAAAGGCTATTGAGCCTCCAGCAGAAATTATATCAATTCCGAATTCATTACAAAGAAAATGAGCGAGAGTTATTGCTTCCAAATTATCTACACCACAACTAGTCCCTAAAGCTCCAAGAGTTTCATATTCAGGACCCTCCCCTGAACTTTTATATTTTCCTTCTTTAATTTCTGAAATTCGGCCACAAGCTATGGGGCATGCAAAACAAGGCTTACGTGCAGTAAGAATTGTCTCATTAATCGCTGTTCCATTAATCTTATCAAGATTTGGAAAAACTCCGGTTTGAAAATTTCTTGTTGGCAATCCACCCATATTGCCAACCAAATCGACCATAGTTGCTGTTCCAAAAACTTCGAGGGTCATTTTTAATAGACTTTGATTTACCCATTCAAATCGTTTCTTGGCTTCGGTTTTATATCCTTCTGGATCTCCAACCTCAACTTTAGCATTTCCTTTTACTGCTATTGCTTTAACTTTCTTAGAACCCATAACGGTTCCCATACCACATCTTCCCGCAGCCCTTCCATAGTTTGGTTTATCACAATCATTCATAACAGCTGCATATTTCACTAAATTCTCACCGCCAATACCTATACAAGCCACACCGAATTTGTCACCTAAATCTTCTTTAATTAATCTTGTGGTTTCTGAAGTATTTTTGCCCCAAAGATGTGATGCATCTTTAAGTTCAGCTTTTCCATCTTCAGTAACAAGATAAACTGGTTTTGGTGAAATTCCCTCAAAAATAATTCCATCAAATCCTGATCTTTTGAGATCTCGACCCCAAAATCCCGCTGAGTTTGCTTGAGCCCATAAACCTGTAAGGGGAGATTTTGCGACAACGCTATATCTTCCTGTACTAGGTGAAGGAGTTCCTGTTAACGGTCCTGTCATAAAAATTAATTTATTTTCAGGTCCCAATGGATCAATCCCCTTTGGTACCTCATCAATTAGATACTTAGTTGCTAATCCTGCACCCCCTAAATAAAGTTTTAGAGTTTCGCTATCAGGAAATTCTTCACTTATTTTTCCATTGGCTAAATTAACTCTTAAAATTTTTCCCATATAACCGTAAATTTTCTTTACACCTCAATTCTAAATTTTATAATTATTATTTTTTAACTTTCTTTTAAATATTCATTAATTAAACAATTAATTATTTGTATTACTTCAATTATAAAATAATTTCTATTTTCTTTAGAAAGTTTTCTAACTACTTTTGAGATTTCATAAAATAAAAGCGTTGAATATTATTTTAGAAGATACTATAATTAAATAGAAATTAGAATTAAACCTTAAAAATAAAAAAAAGAGTTAAACACCGATTCCAATGGTGTTTCCAATACCAGCGATTATAATTTTAGAGCCCTTTTCAGTTCGTTTCCTTATAGCCATTTTTATTTTTTCCACAATTTGAGGAACTGATTGCGTAATGGGGCGTTTCATTGTAGTTATTGCATCTTCTAAGGACTGTTTACATATTAATGCATCAATTGGAATTGCTTTACCTGTTGATGATTCTTCGATAAAGTGTTTTTCAATTCCAATACCACCAATAGCTGCTCCAACACCAATTGCAATTGATCCGGTTTTATCTCCAGAAAGTTTCAATCCCGCATCAATCATTATTATTCTTGAAATTGAATCGCCATGCTTTTCAATCAAATCCTTGATAACTTTTCCTGGTTTTCCGACTGTGCCACCTGGTCCCTTTGCTCGAACAATAAATATGTTTCTATCCTCAAAATCCACTTCCTGCACAATTGTTTCTTTTTCAATCTCTTTTGCATCAACATCTCCATCTGAAACTGCTCTTATAAAACTTGCTGCTACTAAAGGACCCAATCCATCTCCTATTGGACTTCCTTCTGAAAAGGCTTTTGCGGCATGATAATAAGCTTTAGCCATGCTGATAATTAAACCTAGTTGCATAGATATTTGCAATAGTAGAATCATTGATTTAGATTTCTTACCAAGAATAAGATAATGTCTGATTAATCTATATATGAAATCTATTGCCATAGTCGCTTCTAATAAATTTTCTAAATTAGATCTTTGAATTATATCCGCATTAGGTGCTAGAACAGCCACTTCCTCCTTAAATCTCTCATCTCTCACATCTACAATATGATCAAATTTCGGAATAATCCCATATGGATCAAGAGAAACTGGAGCAATCGTAAGGAATGTGATAAAATCTTCAATTTGAAGCATCAAATCCTTCTGAGTTTTCTTCTTATCAGCAAATTCTTTAAAGTCTGTTATCAGAATTTCCTTGCATTCATCATTCCATTTTTTTAATTTTTCCATTGCCGTCTGGATATCTTTACTTGCTTTCCAACCTTGCAATTTCTGACCATAAAACATAGAAACGAAAATTAGAAGGAAAAACAACAAATTAAGGATTAAGGAAATGGGATCCGTGCCTTGACTTCCACCAAATTGATAAATATTATACATCTCTTTTTTTGAATTGTTTTGCTTTAATCATTTAATTTGTAATAATAATAAAATTTATTTATTCTTTTCGATTATAAAGCTTATAAAATAAGAAATTGAGACATGTTGTATGATTGAAGAAGAAGATGATGAGGAAATCTTAAAGAAAGGAGTAACTTTTAAAAGTTTTTTAAAAAATCTTGTTTTAATTAGTCTGATTGTTATAGGGGTATTATTTATATATCTTCCAATTGGAGATCAAGTCATGAGCTGGTCAATTGGATTTATTTTTATTTGTTTAGGGGCTACTTTAATCCAAGTGCAGAAAACCGATCCCGAACCAATTAGGCAGACATTAACTATATTAAAATGTGAAGACTGTGAACTTACTAAAGTCAGGAATTATGAAAAGAGAGATTTCGTTTTTAAAAAGGTAGATAAATGTGAAAAATGTCAGGATTTAATGAAAATAATTCAGATATATTCGGTAAGATTGAAGAAACCTACTGAATCTAACAAAAATTCTGAACCTAAGAAAGAAGCTTTAGGTGTCATAAGTAAATAATAATAAAAAAAAATTATTTTCTCGTAAGTAAGGTGCATTTTAGATTCTTAAAAAAGTGGGATTGGGCGGAACATTTGATCACCTTCATGAAGGACATAAATTACTATTAAAAACTGCTTTATCTATTTCTGAAAAAGTTGAAATTGGATTAACATCACAAGAACTTTTAAAAAATAAACAATTTTTTTCAAATTTAGAAGATTACAAAACAAGAAAAGCAAACTTAGAATTATTTATTAGTTCTTTCACTGACTCAGCACGAGTAAATATTGTAGAAATTAGAAATTGGACAGAAATGGAAGAGTACACTAAAGATCC
>SDBS01006006.1_pt1 | contig 11828 bp, 10 predicted proteins | sample 2277091 | NCBI WGS metagenome assembly SDBS01 (sample SAMN10404972, study PRJNA504765) | marine sediment metagenome | isolation source: marine sediment core GS10_PC15, 163 cmbsf | place: Arctic Ocean: Southern Knipovich Ridge | collected 2010 | reverse complement strand
CTCTATATTCTTATATATCCTCTTAGGATATAGGCCCCCGCCCATTCGTCGTATGTTGTACCAACTCTCAAACATCCGCAGAACCAATCTCGTCACCCCATCAAGCGCGGAACTCAAGACTAGTCTCTCATCTGCAACAGCCTGTGGTAAGTAGTAGTCTCGACCTGCCTTTGCGTGAAATAGTGGTAGCCTTGCACCCTTGTAGATGTGGTTCATGAAATGTTCGACGAACTCGTTTTGAGGCTTGCTCAAAGCCGCGGGAAAGGTTGGGTCCTTTGCCAGTTCCGCCAAGCTCTCCCTCAGCCAGGTGTTCTCCGTTCCTTTACCCTTCGGGTACCTGCCGCTCAGCATAAGTTCAAAAGCCAAATAGACATTCCTCATTGCGTCCTGGAGATCGTCGGTTAGCTGAGACAATCTATAGTAGCGGAACGCCGGGTGGTGCTGATGGCGCGGCGTTGGCGGTGAAGGGATGACTTCTCCGCTTTGATTCTTTACGATGATGGTCACCGGTAGTACATCTGCCGTCAGAGTGGACGTGGAAGTAATGCGGAGGGCCTGTCCCTTTCCCGCCGCCCACCACAGGATGTGCTCGTCTGTGAAATCGCGCAGCATCAGGTCCGCTTTGCCTGTGATCGAAAGGATATCCAGGCCCTCCTGAGCAAGCTCAAATCCCCGCGAGTACAACTGATCCGGCTGTTTGTCCGCATGACGGGCAACGAGATAAGGGTTGTCGGCGAGGACCGTGATCTCCCCGGTTCCGCAAACGTCCAAGGTTTCCGACACCTTAGATGGTCTGGCTAGGAGAAATGCTCCACCTGATGTGAGCTTTCCCTCAGAATCAGCAAGTGAGATACCACCCAACTTCGCCATGCCTGTACCCTTTCTATTTTCTTAATCTAACAATGTATATATGCTTTCCGTATAAGATCCTGAACCTCTCTGGGTGTCCGTATAACACCCCTTTATCAAAAATCCATACTAATATAATATCATATTCGTTCCCTAACGCGGCGGATAACCGGATGGGAAAAGCGACAGCTTTTACCAGTCCGAGTTGATCCGCATGTTAGCGCACATGTTCGTTATCTAAGTAGATGCTTATAATAAACACTTGCGACTAAGATTTCTTGTCAAATCCTATTGCAACTACGACAGAGTTTTTGTCTGTTGATACGCATTCAATCACAGGGAAAACAATAGTTCCAATTCGAAATCGATCTCGTCCAATTGTTTTCCCTTTAATTCGTTCTAAACCATATTTGTTTTCTAAAAAAGTGCCTCCATTCGGCAACAATTTCCAGTTGGGTAGCTTCACATGAATTCGCGTTTCATTAAATCCAATTTTTACAGCAGACCAGTCTATTTTAATGATCTTACTCCCATAGTCTTGATAAGTGAACCTTCTGCCATCAGAATAAAATAAGCTATAGCCACAAGGGTAATCCTTCAATAGACGTTCGTGGAGCGATTCTTCTGTACGCTGCAAAAGCTCATTGATACTAGCCTGAGTACTCCTTTGGTTCACCAGTATTTCTTCTTGATGTCCCCGAGAGGGTCCCATCATGAAAAGGATTATCGATAAAAGAATAGCAATGAATAGATGCACTATTGGGTTCTTAATCCAAACAATACCTTTAAATCGACCAAAGCTATGGACATAACAATACTTACATCCCTTCATTGGGTGGCACTTGCAAGGTATACCATTACGGGTAGTACCTTTGCATTTCTGTGCTTCACTGTTGTCCTTCATAGGCTAGTCTAAGCTATGTTCTTGTGTTGGCGGGTTTTTGCATTTCAGCTAACAATGTATATATGGTTTCCGTATAAGATGCCGGACCTCTCTGAGTGTCAGTATAACACCCCTTTACCCAAGGTCCATACTCATATGATATCATATTCGTTCCCTAACGGGAAGCTCAGAAAACCCCTGAATCGCGAAGCGATTAGGGAGTCTGCTGGAGCGATTTGTTAGCATTATCTGGATTTACTACTTGCGGAGGTTCGCAGGGGATTGCACTTTTTGTTGGTGACCAAAAGTACACATAAATAGCAAACCCAAGTCCAAGCAGACCAATAACGAAACCGCCCATAGTGTAGTATTTTTGATATCTTCTTTCCTTCTGATTGACTGAGAGAAGATCCTTAATTTGGTTTGTAAGAGGTTCTAATAGATCACGCTGACTTCCAATCTTTTCACTCAAACGTTCAAGATGAATTCGGATATCAGTAGGAATTCCTTCAAATGGTTCTACTTCATTGTGTTTTTCAATATAAGAACGTATGAGGTCTTTGTGTGAAGAGAGATCTTTGTCACTGCCTACCATAATCGCTCGCATTGTTTTGTGGCATATATCTAAAACATCGCTTCGATTAATTGACCTAATGCGCGCAATTTCGTGTATCTCCTCCCAAGTTGGTTGACTATTAATGACTGCAGATCTGAATTCGGCTTCGAATTTCTTCAATTGTTTATATTCAATGTGAAGCACTATAGCACTAAATATTCCCCAAATAAAATAGGCAATCATAACACCCACAAAAATAAAGGCTATAACTATTAAAATTATGATTTCCATGTCTAACTGGCTTTCCTGCTAACAATATATATATGGTTTCCGTATAACATCCCGAACTTCTCGTCATTCAGAGGAATCCCAGCCGTTGTTGTACCCTCATAAAATACAATCAAATTATTGCTCTTTCAAGTAAAAAGTGGCGAATAAATATGTGTTTTCTTTCTGACTTAGCCAACGGTGTACTCAACCGTCAAAATCCTTGGATTATCACTTAATTTTGGGCAATTCGACAAACCTTCTTAATGCAGAATTCCCCATGTTCCACTACTGCCTCTGGTAAGAAAAAAGATCAACCGTATCCTGGAAGCAACAGTCATCACTCCCGGAGAAATTGACGACGAATCCGAAGACACCGGGGGCAGTGATGACGACAGTGATCGCAGCATATAATTATTCATAACAATAACATAAAGCTATTCCCGATCTTGTTGCCAGGGGTCGGAAGGACCGGCTTTCGGAGTAGCGCCGGTCAGCGGCATGGTTACTTCGATTTGAGCGGGTGAACGCACAGCGTGGGCCAGGTCTTTTTCCCTGGTTTGAACGGGTTCTACGACAAATTCAGGAACACTGAAGGTCTTAAGAAATGAATCGTAGAAAGCGGGGTCCTTCTGGGGCAGTAGCAGTGGTTTATACACCTCACCATCCTCATCTACGTAGCTGATATAACTGCGTGTGAAAACTCCGCCACGTCTTTTACTGCTGAAAACAATCCACCGTCCGTTGCTCGACCAACAATGCCATGACTCGCTCCGATCGCTATTGATTTCCAGGCGACGATAAGCAAAATTACCTGTTTGTCGGTCCGATTCCAGGTCCATTATATACAGATCGCTGCTGGGCTGATAGATGGGAAAACAGCCGTAATCGCACATACAAAACATCAGAAATCGGCCGTCCGGCGAGATTCGGGGCAGCAGAATACTTTTGCCTGTCTGGCTGGCGGAAAGAACCGTTTCAAGCCGGCCCCAGCTATCCGTGTCAATATCATAGCTGATTCGCATAAGATCGTAGCGTACTTTTTCAAAGTTGTTTGGCGGCGTCACATTCCGATCGGACCACAAGATCGGTGCGCTGCAGAAATACAGATAATCCCCGTCAGGCGACCAGGTGGGATAGGTTTCCAACCGAGATTTGTCGGCCAGTTGTGGGGGAGCCTTGACTGTCTTCGACTTGAGATCATAGTACGCCAAAGCGGAATCGAGATCAACCACATCCCTGACCTCTACTCCGGTCATGTGAAAAAACTGCCGCGCTTTGTTTACCGAATACATGACTATTCGGCCGGTGGGATGCCAGGCGGTATAACCGAACTTGGTGCCTATCTTGCTCACTCTGCCGTTTTGGGACAGCAGCGTAGAAACACCATAGTTGGAACATCGAATGCCTATCATCATCTTATCTGTCCGATTATTACAAAACGCATGGCAGTTGACACAACCTCCGGAGCTTTGTTCCCTGAAACTTCGCCCACGCAGCACGACCGACTCGTCATAGCTTGGCAGATGTCGTTGGTAAATACCTATGTCAAACCAGGTAACATATATTGGTTTCATGAGCCGATAAACCAAATAGTCGTCTATAGAAGCCCGGGAAATCTTATTGGTAATGGATGCAAATCGCTTCCATCGGCCATCATTATCCTCAACATAAACATCGAAATACAACTTGCCAGCCTGGTTGTCTTGCAGCAATTCCCGCCAGGCTTTCAAAGGTATAATGATTTTGGGCTTCTTACTGTGGACGTTAATATCTTTGCCCTGATCCGAGTATATCCTGACATAATATCGCCTGCCGGGTTCTTGTACTATGAAGTTCAAAGGCGCAATGTTCGGAGGAATGACCGTGTCCGTATAATCAGGGCGGATGTGAGGAGGCCTGTCAATTATAGTTGCACCATCAACAGGCCAGTCAGAATCGCGTAGAAGGCAATACAGCAAAGTGGCTGACAATACCGCAACGGCGATCAACAAGAACCGGTAACAGCGACACTTATTCATCTTGCTTGTCCTGAATTATTGAGGTTCATAGAATAAATAATAGTAGTAGTAGGTATCCGAATAATCCTTTAACAATACTTTTAGTTTGGTCGTCGGCTCGTTCTTGTTAGCGTCGGCGAGATACCTGAAATTATCGAACCGTTGCTGAATCTCGTGGGTGATCTTGCGGTTTCCGAGGTTAACGTGTTTTTTAGTCACGGCAGTATAAACCAGAATGGCTTCCTGATAATGACGGGGAATATCCGAATAGCCAAAATTGTCCAGATACTGGATATGCATGACGAAGCCATCAAGCTGCTTGTTCAACAAATGATCGGCCATCAGATATTCGTATGCCATTTTATTTTTCACATTGTGCTGAAGAAGTGTTTGCAGCTGCCAGTTGAAAACAAAACGCCATTCCAGCGGCTCTGTGGTGGCAACGAATGTTCTGATTCGACGAATTCGGTCGTCTTCTGAGAGTAGCGGATCGGTCTCAAGACGTTTGAGACAATCGCGAGCCCACCGGCCGAATATCAAATCCTTGCTTAGAGCGTTAAGAAAAATGCGGGCTGTATCGGTTTGGCCTTTGGCAATGTTGATCAAGGCCAGTTGCTTCAGTGTCATCGGATGACTGCCACAGACTTCGAGCATCTCATGGGCCAACTGTTCGGCATCGTTAAGCAATCCGAGTTCGAAACGCAGCCCGATGTGTACAAAACGAGTATCACCTTTCCACATGATAATAGGTCCGCGGCTTGCTTGAGGATATGAAAACATCTCACAACCAATCTTTCCGGTATGAAGGAGCGCTCTATTTATGTAATGAACAAGAAGAATATTATACTCTTCGACTGGTATCACACGCGCCTGGCGTAAAAGCTCAGGCCACTTTCGGTGGTATCCATAATAATATATTCGCAAGCGGTTTTTTTCCATGCGATCGAACGTGAAAAAGATGATTGCTGCTGTTATGGCAAGTAAGGCGGGCCATCGAATAACAAACGGCATTTTACTTCCCCGGTCTTTAACGACCAACCGGGTGGAGGACGAATGTCTGCTTTTGCCGCCGGAACTGCTTTTGTTGACCCTTGTGGTCCCCCTCTGCAGCCGCGGTAAAAAGGTCATTACCATTGCCGTCAAACCAAAAACCAGGTAAGTATAGATCGTGATGTTCGCTATTATGGGATCCTCGAACGATTGCTCTTCCGGAAAGATCAACCAAAGCTTGCTCAGATTGCTGTCGAGCAAATAATTGGCAAGCACATAGGCTGCCGCCAAAGCCGACACAAAGCACCACAGGCTGGTATAGAATCTGCGCTGCCGAATTTCGTACAGACAGCAAAACCAGGCAAAAAGCAAACCACCGGTACCGGCCCCGCAATAAAGTAAAACAGATAACAGCAAAAAAAACGTCCACCGCATCCACCCACGCCACAACGGCATCTTGATATAAACCAACGCAAACAACAACGCCAGCAATATCTTGATGCTTCCTTCCAGACAGTGAATGTATTGATTATAGGCCAGCAGCAATCCGACAGCGGGGACAAAACGCAGCAGGCCAGCGCACCGGCCGGTATAGTTTTTCACAAACGGCCCAACAGCCATGTAAAAAAGCCAACCAATCAGGGTAATGACCAACGCCCCTGCCAAGGAATAGTAATAGAACTGGCTCAAAAATGCTGACAGGCATTCAACAAAACCGCTTGGGCGGACCAGAAAGCTCTTGATAAAAGAGACGTCCACGAAAAAAACTGGAAACTTCAGCTTAAAGACATGACTATGATAAATAAGTGTTGGGTCGATACGCAGGTAAACGTAAAGATAATACAAAATGAAAAAAACAGCGGTACGGCCCGGCAAAAAAATACTCTGCCGTTTATATTTGCACTGAATACGCTCTATCACCTTCATTCATCGCTCCGGTGAACTTTGTTGTTACTGGCGCCGGCAATAATGAAGATTAAGCAATTGGCGACGATTGTACAATACCATGAATCTGGGATTTCCCATTTACACTTCACAGAACATAATTTTCTCCGTACGACATCAAAAATCAGTACATGAGCTATGCATACAATGAGTAATCGAATTGCCATTTTATTCATGGTCTATTCTCCCAACTATGCATATATGGTTTCCATATGAGAATCCAACTTTTCTGATAGCCATCCTGTTTATCTTCATGTGTACTTACACGGCCCTTCTACCGGAGACTCATTCACCCATCTACTCATCCACGCATATACTGTTTGTATCGTTTCCGCATAACATCTCATACTTTCCTCATTCAGAAGAATCCTAGCCGCTGTTGTACCCTCCTAAAATACAAAAAAATTCTGACCTGTCAAGAAAATATTGACAAACAAATAGGTGGGTTCTTTTCGCCTTATAAAGTGATTTGATTTAGGCGACGGTTTAATGAACCGCCGTTGGCTTTGTACAAATTATCATAAGCAATTCATTTAAAAAACCTGACCACTATCTGGTTGCGTACAAGTTGCCTATTTAGTGCGGAGCTAAACTTACAAAAAATGCAGAAAAACGCTCTTTAACCGCGATATTCGATTATGTCAGATGGAGAACTAACAGTCTTCAGCGTCATCCGACTTTTGTCGAGGCTTAAAATCATTACAAGATTTGCTAGACCTTGATGTAAACATGCCACGTATTCTATTATCGCTTTCGTCACGAACACAATTCTCCGGATTCTCACAATGACCCCAAATATCTTCAGAATTAAACAGGTTCACGGAGCCTTGCACAAAATACTGGCAATGCTTACAAATTTTTTTCACGATTGACTCAACTCCTTCAGTAATCAAAGAGAGCAAAGGCGCAGCCCCCCCCTGCTGCGGACCTTATTGCCGTATAGGGACAGACAATCCTCATCTATAATAATAGGCATTTGTCATGGATTAAATGTTGACGGAAAAATAATATTTTTTTAATCATTTAGGGAAACGGCTTAGGTAAATACCTCTCATTCAGGATTTCCCCTAATCAGCAGGGAACTACGTGTATTCTATTGAATTCCGTTGAACCGGGGCTAATCAAGGCCGGTGAGAAGCTGAAATTTAGCGTCAGCGGCTGATATATTCTAATAAGGTGGGTTCTTTTCGCATTATAAAGTGATTTGATTTAGGCGACGGTTTAATGAAACGCCGTTGGATTTGTACAAATTATCATAAGAAATTCAGTTAACAAACCTGAACACAATCTGGTTGCGTACAAGTTGACTATTTAGTTACTGGTTAAATTTATGAAAAACCAGGAAAACGTTCATTTTTGTTCTGTTCTATTTCAGCCCAAGTTTCTGGAGGCCGTAGCCTCTTTAAGTCTTTAATATCCTTTCGCCCTGACTGCTCAAGTAGGTCAGTCCATGTTTTGCGGGCATAGTCGGGATTAAGGGCTAACTCAAGCCATTCGTTAACATGGTACAAAAACTTAAAGGTATCGATACTACATATTTTCTTAAAGTAAACAGCCTCCAAAACCTCGAAATCTGTAAACAAATCAAAGGTTAATGTGAAAAATTGTGATACTAAGCGTTGTGCCTGATTAATTTCTTTGTAGTCAAGGCCAACGTAATATGATTTTTTAAATACTCCCTCTACACTCCAATTCACATTATATATATTTTCCTTGTTACGGTACTTTTTCACTACCTCAAGAAATACTCCTTCCTCTTCTTCTCGCGTCTCGGACAACCACCATATAATCTCTAAGGCTTCGCCTATCTCAGGTGATGAATATCTTGCCATAATCTGATAAAATAAATTCATTTGGTTAGCAGCCCGAGCTTGACGTTTGGATTGAATCGCAACGTATATCGCACAGACAGAAATTATCAGGATTAAAAGAGGCACCCTAATCTCCAAGGCCGTCCTGAAGGAAATGAGGCATGACCAAAGTAAATCAATGATATTCTCCCATTACTAAACCGAATTATCACTGTAAAATTATAGAACAGCCGACAAGCGATTGTCAAGGACAGTTTTGAAAAGAAACGTTGACCGCAGGGCAGAGAGGCTATAAACTACAAAAACAAAAAGGTGAGTAATATATAAAAGGGAATAGCAATGAAAAAGAGAACAATACAATGTATTTTAGGTATCATCGGCGTAATCTTCCTGGGTGCAATCGGTAGTGGATTATGGCAAATTGGATTAGAACCTGTCGGTAATTGGCTTATGGATGCCATTTTTAAAATAACAACGCTTGGATTATCTTCGCTTAGTGATGCTTTTTATCGAGAAGTTGCAAAAGGGCTCCACGAAGAATCTTCTCTATTAGTTTCATATTTACTTGTTCTCGGCTTTTTTTGGTATTTTGGTTATTTGTGGACAAACAACATGTCAACAAATGATATTGAAAAAACTGTCAAGAAAGAACACGAGGATATAATTGCTAAAATTGAAGAAAACAAAGATTTATCACCTGATGAAAAGAAGCTTCAAATAGTAGAAGCAATGGATGAATTAGGTAAAAAATATCAACGTGCACATAGAAAAAGTTGTATTCGTTTGAAGATAATTTTAATTTTCCTTGCTACTTTAATAACTTTTCAATTTTTAACAGTCTTACAGCAAAACCATATTATTACGGATTTTCGTAGAAGGTTTTCAATAGGCAAGATTTTTTTGAATGAACAAGAAGAAGAAAAAATATTAAGTAAATTCTCAATGATTACAAGCAAACAGGATTATTTAAATGTAAACAATATGTTTATAGAACTGGTCAACAAAAAGGTTGAAGATTTAACATCCTCAAGTGTTAAGGATAAAACCGAACAATAGATTTTAAGACGAACAATTTAACAAACCGTTAAACGTCCAAAACGCAGAAAATCCTTGACAGCCGTTCGTTTTGCAATTAGTATTTAAGGTTTGAAAATCTATCATAATTGAAAGGATTCAAAATGTCGAATGGAGCCGTACAAATCTCGGTCGACCCTGAAGTTCGAGAAGCTGTTAAAAGAATAGAGGCTAAACTTGTGGAGTTGGAAGATACGCTCGAAAGGATAGAAGCTAAACTTGAAAAAACAAACGAATCACCACCAATGCCAGGGTAGATGGTTCTTATCACTATCAATCCAAAACATCTGTAATTCCCAGCAAATCTATCGGCAGTAGACGCTTGTCTTTATAAATTTAGTTACCAGCTAAATAATCACACCACGTCTAAAAACGCAGAAAATCGCTTAACAGCCTCACCATCCCCTTCACCCTCGCTCACTATCGAATTGGATACTCAGCATTTACGCATTTGCATTCTAAATTACCCATATTACCAAATTTTCAACCAAAAACGCTGATACCTTCGAGCAAAAATCAAATTTTTCAAAAATTTTTTAACTGCCTTGCCGGCATCGAGTTACGAGAATCACGAATCGAGAATCGAGGACTTTTTTCGTATCAAACATGCAGCTACGTCTAATTATAGAGGCGCTGTTTTTTTGTCTTCATTAAATAGTCAATAATCAATAGTAAATAGTAAATAGTAAATCAGGGGGGAATTACCAATCATGAGCATCGAGAATCCAACTTTAGCTCCCTGCTCACCGGCAGGCAAGACTTTAGCTCACTTTAGGCACTTTAGGCACTTTAGCTCACTCTTCACTCTCTCGCCCCTCTACATCTGTAGAGAACGCTCTACAAATCAGCTACTTTTTATGCAAAACAAACCCAATTTCCAAAAAAGTCAAATGAACGCAAATCTATATAATACAACGGATTATGAAAATAAATGGCCGTGGAGAGTCCGAAAAAACAAACCCAATTCAAACCCAATCAAAGCCAATCTCCGAAAAGCCAAAATGAATATAAACTCATTTATAACAAAGGATTACAGAGAAAAAGATGATTTCTTAGTCCGAAAAAACAAACCCAATTCAAACCCAATTTCCGAAAAGCCCAAAATGAACGTAAACTTATATATTATAGAGGATTATGAAAATGAAACCACCCTCAGGCCCCAAAAAAACAAACCCAATCAAACCCTGTCCTGAGCGCAGTCGAATGGGCCAATTTCAAATCGCCGAACTGACCGGCAAGGAGCAACCTATTGAAAATCAGCCGGTGAGCAGCTCGAATTCTTCACTGCTGAGGGATTGTCTCAATTTTTGCAGGGCAATCAGTTCGAGTTGGCGGATTCTTTCCTTACTGAAGCCGAGTTCTTCGCCGATTTGCTTCAAGGTTTTTGTTTCCTTTTTTATTGGCGAGCCGACCAGGCCAAAGCGATTTAAGATTATATACTGCTCGCGTTCAGTGAGATTGTTTTCGATAACCTGCGTCAGGCTTTGGTGTGCTCGTTCAATAGCCGCGACATCTCGTGCCATCATTGTTTGCAAACCACGCTCAATGTTTTTCAGAGTGCCTATTTTTGCCTTTATTGATCCGGTACTTTTACCGGACAACTTTGCGTACTCTTTCGCTATGTTCAATGAAGCACGCCTACTGAATCGAAAGCCCTTTGAATAATCAAATTCTTCTACTGCGTTAATCAATGCGAAATTACCTTTACTCACAAGCTCACTAAAGTCTGTACCGGTTGCCCTATGTTTACTTGCAATACTAATAACAAGTCGCAGATTCGCTTCGACTATTCTCCTTTTTATCTCTTCAGTCTCAGCCAAATAGCGCTCTATTTGGCTGAGCCTGATGCCTGAGACGTGAGTCGGTTTTATTCCGGTGCGGGTTTGAAAGGCTAAATATTTTAAATAGTTGTATCTACGGAACAGTTCGACTTCACGCTCCCTCGTAAGCACGGGGGTGTCCTTCAATATCTGCAGATACTCTGGCAGGAGATGCGCTCCGACTAATTCGAACTGTTTAAGTGGTTCAGTTGAGGACTTCTTTTCTATATGGACTGGTTTCGAGAAAATCTTCTCCCTGGCGTCTTCTTCGAGAAATTCATCGCTGGGGATGAATTCAATCTTTCTGGCCAGAAGCTCTCTTGCCCTTCGTCGATTTATAATCCGATATATCGAACTCTTATTCCTGTTGAATCGCTCCATCAGGTCTTTAACATCACCGCCTTGTTTGAACAGCCTGTAAATCTCAGCGGCCTGGGCCGGTTCAATTACACCGGTGGACTGTGTAGAAATAGGTTTATCAGGATTGGCCCTTTCGTAATTTAGCAGTGTGTATCTGATAGTTTCGTGGCACTTGCCGGTTTCAGTGCTTATCCTGTTTATAATCTGGTGGCGAGAGAGGTTCGTATCAGCAGTAAGTTTTTCAGCCTGCTTTATAATCTGCTGCTTTTGCTT
>SDBS01006005.1_pt1 | contig 11829 bp, 12 predicted proteins | sample 2277091 | NCBI WGS metagenome assembly SDBS01 (sample SAMN10404972, study PRJNA504765) | marine sediment metagenome | isolation source: marine sediment core GS10_PC15, 163 cmbsf | place: Arctic Ocean: Southern Knipovich Ridge | collected 2010 | reverse complement strand
GTACGGATATCTAATGATCTGCAGGCAGGCAGGTTCTTCATCAGAAACATAAGCGCGAAACCTGACGACCCCATAGATGCCGTCGCCACAATAGTCTTGACAATCGCACCGAATAATCCGTCGAGTATCGCCGGCCCCAATTTTTACCGGAGCACCACTACGAGTATTACCACCTGCAGATACGAGCATATTGCCGTCGCACAAGCGAGCCCGGCCCGGTCCAGGAACCATATAAGCGTTAGATTCAGCACAAAGTTGGCCAATACCGCCACTAACGCGCTGTGCATTGGCGTTCTCGAATCCTGCATAGAGTAGAACGCCCGGGCAAGGATCTGTTGAGCAAAGTACCCGCACAGCCCACCGGCATAGAAGCAAAGCGTCCTGACCACCATTCTCGTGTCTTCTGCATTGAACCTGCCATGCTCAAATGCGGCTGAAATAAGCGGCCTGGCCACAATTACCAGCCCCATGGTCGCAGGAACCGCCACGAAGGCCGTCGTCCGCAGGCCCCTGGCGATAGTCGCTCGCAATGCGGAGAAATCTTTTCTGGCCACATCTGCGCTCATCACGGGGAAAATCGCAGTGGCCAGAGATATACCCAAAACTCCCAACGGAAACTGATAAAGCCGCTGCGAATAAAAAAGCTGAGAGACTGCCCCTTCCCACATCGGATACCTGATTTCTCTGCCGAGCAGTGAGAAGATTTCGCCTTTTTCCGGTGAACCTGAAAACCACAAAGCGATAAAATCGTCGGCTAATGTGTTTATTTGTGTAACCGTCAAACCAAGAATCATCGGCCCCATAAGGACAATAATTTTTTTGAACGCCTCCGACCTGACCTGCCAGGCCGGACGAATATAGACTCCCCTTGTTCGCAGCGGCCGAAGTTGCATAAATAACTGAGCCAACCCGGCAACAAGGACCGCTGCGGCAACGACAAAGACCAGGCTGCCCGGTTCTATCCCAAAGCCCCATCCGCCGATACAAAGCGAACCGATGATAAAAATGTTCAGCACAATCGGCGCGGCCGCCGGCATAGCGAAGTGCCTGTGCGCATTGAGTATCCCGGCCAAAATAGCTACGACGCAGATCAAAATCGTATACGGCAGCATTATTCCGCTTAGCGTCAGCTTCAGGTCTGTGCTCGGATAGGTGCTGAAAAACCTGTAATAGCCCCAGATAATCCCCTCGCCGAGCAGAACGAGCCCGGCCAAGATAATGAAGATTACCGTAACGACGGTACAGGCCAGTTTTTTTGCCGCTTCGGGGTCCTTCTGCAGTTGCTCGCTGTATACCGGTATCAGCGATGAAGATGCCGCTCCTTCTCCGAAAAGACGCCTTGCCAGGTTGGGGATTTTGAATGCTATCACCCAGCCGTCCATCAGACCGGCGGCGCCCAAGAAATAGGCGAACGCCATATCGCGCAGCATCCCGAATACTCTGCTGATCGTCGTAAGGCCCGCAATTTGTCTAAAACCTTTTATCATATTCTGCTGCCCGATTCACCAGTCACGGCTGGGAGGTTACGAATTACGCTTTGCGTGCCAGGTTGAACGGCCTGCACCGCCCAATATTATTCAATAACCCCACAGAAGTCATGCTAACCAGCAGGCTTGAGCCGCCGTAGCTTACGAATGGCAATGTCAAGCCCGTGATCGGCATCAGACCGATGGTCATGCCTACATTGATGATAACCTCAACTACGAACATTGCGACAATACCGATAGCAAGCAATCTGCCGAACGGATCGGTATTATTCGCTGCGATTTCCAGTCCGCAGCTAACAATAATAACATAAAGCCCAAGCAAACCCAGACAGCCCCAGAAACCCCATTGATGGGCGATTATGGCAAAGATGAAATCGTTATGCCTCTCGGGCAGGAAATTGTATTTAATGAATGGTCCTCGTCTGTAGCCGTATCCTTTAGCGCTATTTGTCCCGCCGGAGGCGATAGCATATTTCGAACGGATAAGATGGTAGCCCCAGCCATTTTTCCATTCTTTCGTGCTGAATTTTCTGCCCACGAGAATCCTGCCCAGGATCGGTCGCTGCTCGGCTTTCTCGCGAATCCAGGCGTTCTGCAAAAGTACACTGCTTATTCTGGCCCGCTGATAATCTTCCATTTTGGACCATAGCAACGGGCTGACCATAACAGCCATAAATATAATAATCAGCAAATGCTTGACCTTAGCCCCGGCTACAAATAGCATTGTGAACAAAATCGGCATCATTAACAACACTGTTCCAAGATCCGGCTCAGGTAAAATAAGAACCATTGGTAAAAGTGCCAGGGCAAATGGTCCGATAAGGGCCTTGAAGTTCCGATAGTTGCTCCGATATCTCAAGTACCATGCCAGGGCCAGAATATACGCCAGTTTACAGAATTCCGAAGGTTGCAGCGATGGTAGTGTATAACCTCCAATGGTGAACCAGATCCATCGGTACGTCCCTTGTTTCGGTTTTGCAAAAGGTAAAACAACGATATATTTGCTTATAAGCAGAATAGCCAGCAGTACGAGTATACCGGCGAAAATCCAGTAGCTTACCGAGCCTAAACGTCTGTAATTGATTGAGTTAATTACTATAAAGCCGGCTAATCCGATTATGAAGAAAATGACCTGTCTTTCCCATTTATTACTCAAATCCTCGGTTTGACCGGCGGGACCTTGCTCTGCGGGATTACCAACAGAGTAAATAGTGGCTATCCCAATGCAAATCAGGATTAAGACCGCCGTCAGGAGACACAGTCTTACAAATAGTAGTCGTCCTTTCAAAAAGTTGTACATGAAGTAAACATTACCACAGAGACGCTAAATTTGCATATATGAACTGTAAAATCACAAAAAAAAACTTGTTTTTTGGCATTTTCTGCTTGAAGTACATTGAAACTTGTGATACGATAAAATTGATCTTCACCAACAGAAACCTGTGCTTATGTTATGGCACAAATATTCCGCCAGCAGGCGAGAAAGGAGTGGGCAAGGGCAGAAATTAGGTTTACTCATTTCCGGCAGCTCCTGTCGGCCGGATCGCTGCGCTCAATGAGTTAAAACGCTGTATATCGTAAATTGAACGAGCGAATCAAATGTTTTTTTGACAGGAAACAAAACCAAGACAACGCAGATTATGTAGTTCTGCAAGAAAAGGAAAAGGAAGGAGTTGTATAATGAAAAAAATGATTCTTGCTTTGGTTGTGATCTTACTATCTACTCCGGCCTGGGCAAGTGTTGCCATCACCGTAACAGATCTCGGTGACGGAAAAGCTGCTATCGACTATTCGGGAACCGAGTTGGCCAGGGCTTTCGCTCTGGACATCACGGCCGATGCCGGTACTATTGACGCCATTAGCGACTTTGCGGTTGGGGATGACAACAACGGTTATGGCATATTCCCCGCCAACTTCAGTCGGCACATTACAGTCGATGCAGCAACCGGTGAAGTCAGTGACTGGGCTATTGGGGGTTACACACCCGTAGCCGACGCTAACGATCCGGGCGCACTAAGTGGTCTCGGCACAAACGGTATCACTATCGAGATGGGTTCAGTCTATGACACTAAGGCTCCGGCTCTTGAGGGCAGGCTTTGCGTAATCACTTGTAGTGAGGCATGCAAAGTAACTGTTACTACGAACGCGACCCGAGGCAATGTAGTGCTGGAAGATGTTTCGGAAGCAACTGTGGATTTGACCGGTGCAACAGATGTTCAAATCGGTGGCACAGTCAGCTACACGGGGCCGCAACCAGATGAATGGCAAACCGTAGGAATGCCCGATTGCTGGATCGCCAGTATTAACGCCAGACAGTGTAAAGGCGACGCCGATGGTACATCTCAGGGTAAGCAGAAATACTGGGTGTCAACCAACGATCTGGACATCTTGATTGGAGCCTGGAACAAAAGTTTTGCTCAGATTGACGGCCAATCTGTCGGCGATGTTCCTCTGATTTGTGCCGACTCCGATCACCTGTCCCAGGGTAAGCAAAAATATCGTGTCTCGACCAATGACCTGGACATCCTGATTGCCAACTGGCAGGCTGCCGATGGTCCGGCTCCCGACTGCCCGTAACAGACCTGGGGCTCGGAGCCGCAGTAATCGGCATACTTGAAAGTATGAGACTTGGATATTTCATAGATTATATCTTTTCTACGAATGAAAGGAGAAGATGATGAGAAAATTATTAGTATTGTTTTTGGTCCTTGGACTGACATCGGCGGCGAATGCTTTGCTTATCACAGTCGATGAACAGGAAGGGGATTTTTTTGAAGTTGATATAACGAGCACAATAACCGTAGTAAGCGAAGACACCTCCAGTTGGTTGGGTTATCTTATCATTGAAGAAGGCGGCGCCGGATCATTGGAAAACGTCGTCATTCTGGACGCAGCAGGTAATAGTGCCACCGCTACAACCTATACAGAGGCTGGCTGGGGCACCGGTTATGAACTTACTGCATCAATGAGCCCGGAAGGAATTCCCGCAATAGCTGCAGGTTCTCAGTTCAGCTTCGATTACGTCGGAACTATAGGTGACACTGCCACGATTTCGGTCTTCGTTGATGACTATACGACACCTGTCGCTTCAGTTAATGTTACGGTTGTTCCTGAGCCAATGACTGTTTTATTACTCAGTCTTGGCGCTCTGTTCCTGCGTCGACGCAGGTAAAATGTTTGCCTTGGCCAAGGCCAACAAATTAGTTAGCCAGGAGGCAAGTCGAAAGGCTTGCCTCTTTTTTTTATTGCAGCATATATCGCATTCTCCTAAAATTCGATTTATGAAACGATTCGTGCTCTTGCTGGTTTATGTTTTCCTCGCTGCCGCGCTGGCCGGCTGTCAGAATTCGGCGGATTACAAAGACGGCGTCGAAGTCACCGTCGACGGCGACGGGCAATTCCCGGCCTTTCTCGTCGGCACATGGAAAGCAGAAGAAGGCGGCTGGGAATTCGTCTTCGAGCCGGACGGAAATATTTCCTCCGCGATAGCCAGCATCGGCAGGGTAAAACTGCAACCGGGCCGGACAACTACCGTACCCATGCAACTGGGCGGCAAAGGAGTTTACAAACCCGGCCTGTGGACTGTTCAATACTCCCATCAGCAGCGGGAGCTTATCGTCGAAATAGCAATAAACCACTTCCGAGTCGAACTCGGTGACAATGTCATACAAGGCAGAACCCGCGACTTTTTCGTAGGCTCGGTCTCCGCAGACGGCAAGTCCTGGTGGGCCGACCGGCTCAGCTTCCCCGAATATGTCGTCGATACCGAGAAATATCATAATTACAAACTCCCCTTCGACCCCAAAGACAACCCTCGCGAGAGCATCCTCTTCCAGAAGAACCCGGAATCGAAGTAATACCAATTGGAGTTAGTTCTTGTACCAAACTGTCATTCCCGCGAAGGCGGGAATCCAGTTTTTTATTTCATCTCAGAGTCTTTGCAAAATCTAAATGGCTATTACTAAGCAATATCCCATCACTACAAGCACACATATAAAATACAATTGGTATAAACTATTTTTTCTGATTCGATTTTTTCAAATCGACAAGCTCAAGAAGCTTTTTCAATTCCCCCGCCGCTTCTTTTTTCTCCTAAAGGAATCCCTACGGATTGCTCCAAGCTTCCAGCCAAAGCCCGGCGATTGGCTTTGAATTGGCTTTGTTTGGCTTTGAATTGGGTTTGTTTTCACCAAGTGTCCAATCCAATATATTTCTCGTATCCCCTTGTTATAATTGACATTGCGTTCATTTTGGCCTTTTAAAAATTGGGTTTGTTTTTTCAAATTTAGCTCAAATTTTCGTCGTTTGTCCCTTATTTATTATCATTTTTTGCCTTTTTACTGCTTTGTTTTTTCAAATTAGCCACGAATTTACCCCGTGAGATAACGATTTTACATATCTCGCGGGGTGAACGCAGAAAAGATGGAAATAATCAATAGTCAATAGAAAATAATCAATGAAAAGGTCTCCTGTGTTCTCTTTTTACCTTTTTCCTTTTGCCTTTTTACTTATATATGTATTATATATATTTAGTTAAGTATTATACGAACTATTATACAAAAGGTCGAGAAAATTCCAAAAAAATCTCCTTGATACGGCGTTCTTTATTCGTATTGTGTTGTGAGTATTGCGTATTGCGTAAGACAACCGTATAGGTAGGGTGGAGGCTTGCCCCACCAAAAGGCTCAGTCGAAGGAGGTCACAGAGCAATAGTCAATAATAAATCGTAAATAGTAAATGGCAAGGGCCGCTGATTAACGAAGATAAACGTGGATTTTAAGTCGTATTTCGTATGAAAATCAAAATCTTGTTTTTGGCTTGCTTTTGAATTCTCAAATCGATGCGGACTTGAAGCTGATAATCGAGCATTGGCCAAAACTTTCAGTTGAGCTTCGCACAGCCATTGTTAGAATGGTAGAGTGAGATTTGCGATAAAATCATCTGAAAGGAGATATTATGAGCGATTCTGAAAAACCGAAAAGTTCTTGGCGGGAGTGCATAAAGAGAATCAAGCATAAATTGGCAGCCCTGTGTGTATCTATTGATCGGAAACTCGAACCGGTAAAGGGCCGCTTAGAGCAGTGTGCTTTTCTCGACATCTTGGGGTATGCCGGTCGCCTTACTGTTCTTGTTGCTGTGATCTTCTACATCTGGGGATGTGAAGACCGTCGAAAGGCAAAACACTATCAGGCTTGGCAGGTAATCAATTCTGCGCAAGGAAAACCAGGCAGTGGCGGAAGAATGGATGCTCTGCAAGATTTGAATGGAGACGATGTCTCTTTAGCAGGTGTAGATATATCTAATGCTACTCTTCGCGGCATCAACCTTGAACATGCAAATCTCAGGGAAGCAAACTTCTCTGGGGCACACCTTTACGAGGCAAACCTCTCGATGACACACCTTTATAAAGCAAAGATGTCAAGAGTATTCCTTCAAGAGGCGGACCTTTCTGGTGCAGACCTTTCGCACGCAGATCTCAATAGAGCAGACCTTTCGCACGCGGACCTCGCCGGAGCAGTTCTCTACTACGCGAACCTCTCCGATACAGGCCTCGGGAACGCGAACCTCGCCGGAGCAAACCTCTATGGCGCGGACATCACAAAGATTACGGGCTGGCAAAACATCAAAAGTATAGAATTTGCAAACATATATGGGGTCAAGAGCCCGCCGGAAGGATTCATAGAATGGGCCTTAGAACACGGCGCAGTAAGTATTGAAGATGAAGATGAGTGGAAAAAGTTGCGACGCGAGAAAGAGCAGGAACAAACGAAAGAGAAATAACGAAATAAGCTAAACGCCATATACTGTCTTTGCCTGTGGATTTGATTGAAATTCAGAACCTATTAGTTGAATTGAGACGGGCAATTGTTAGAATGGTGCGGTAACGTTCTCTAATACGGAGTATATGAGATGGATGTTAACTCTATAGACCTAAACTCTCTGTCAAACCTATCAATAGCGCCTTGGTGGAAGGATATCTTACTTGTTCTCATTGGTGGAGGATGCGCATTTTCTGGCTCAGTTGTGGGAACAATTGTGTCTATTACATATCAGACAAAAAAAGCCCGGCAGATGAAGATGGAAGAAACTATCGGTAGGCAAAAAGTTGATGCGTTAAAAAAGGCATTAAGGTTGGCCAACCAGTTGGGTTCCATATTGATTCAGGGTATAAACGACGATGTAATTAGTTTTATTAAAGCAGAAAATACATGGGTTCTGGATAATGAAATACTCCTCCCGACCAAGTTTGTTGTAAACTGGCACTCTGTCAGGCAGAATATTTTGAGTGCCAGACGAAAAGATAAAGCTCGACTCAAAATGGATGAAGGACCTAAACTGGAAAAAATAATTGATGAGATTACCGAACTGGAAAAGTTCGCAGACAACTTGGCTAAAGAGGCAGAAATCGCGATTCGGACAGACTTGGGTCTGCCACCGTTCAAGATACGTCGTCCGAATAAGGCAAAATAGCAAGACAATCGAGCCGAACCTTAAGCAGATCATCGAACGCTGGCCTGAGCTTTCAGTCGGACTGAGACGGGCAATTGTTAGTATATTAAGGACTGTTTGACAATAACAATTATTGGTTACCTTCTATAATGCAAGAAACAACTATGCGCTTGTGGACATGGCAAAAACAAGGATTTGACCTTACGGACGAAAAAATCCAGGTCGAGAGCCTTGAGAACTCGCACTTTCTTAATGATATCTACATTCCTAAAGCTGAGCGTGACCATTTTATACAAGTATATACTAAGCTCTTCGAGACATTAGGAAGCTGTCAATTTCACTGGTATTTCACAGAAGAAGATGAAGCAAAAAGCGAAGCCAGTCACCTTGAATTCTCTCAGCAAGGCAGAGTGTTGTGGGAGATAGATGTCCCCGTTGCAAATGTATCCAAGAGAATCTGTAACATTGCATGGAACCGCTTACGAGATGCGAATTGTGTTCCCCATAAGTTGAACCAATATTGGAAAAACAGGGCTATCAAAGAGGGCCATTCTGAATACTGGCAACAACAAAAAAAATGGGAGCAGGAGTTTCACCATTTTTGGGAAAGCAAGTCTGAAGATGAATTGTGGAATTTGCTATTCTTAGAGAAATGTGTAGATGGGTGCACACAAGTCCTACTCTGTCACCCACTGCACGATTCTTGGATAATAAGAAATCCAATCAAAGAGGGTGAATGGTGGGATATCCGTAGAGGGGGTCGAGACAGCCCGACATCATATACCAGCACACTACCATGTAGTAGATGTTCTGGTAGAAAACAGCTTAGCTAAGTTCGCACAGCTTCGCAGTTTTGTAGGGTGGGCCTTGGCCCACCGATCGATAATGGTGGGGTAAGCCAAATCAATTTATGATTTTCGATTTTTTGTTGTGTTCTTGGGGGCACGACAGACGTTTACTTATATCGTACATTCATCCCTTTTATTTTAACTGGTCAGGCTTTCCCGGTGGTTGGCTTCATTTGCTCCGGCATCTGCACTGCGACAACCTGCCCCCGGGCATAGATCTCTTTTTTTGCCGAGACGGTTGCGTCAACAACGACCTTGCGGCCTTTGATTTCCTTAACTTTAGCTCGAACCTCCAATGAGACTCCAATCGGCGTCGGTCGTAAATAATCGACGTGCAAGGAGGCTGTGACAAATCGAAGAGGAAGGAATGTTTCGATATCCCGGCCCTCGGCTCGTAACGCCGCCGCCGATGCCGTGCCGATACAGTGGCAGTCAATGACCGAGGCAATCAGGCCGCCATAAACGTAGCCGGGAATGCCAATATGATAGGGCCTGGGCTCAAGGACGGCCACGGCCTCCTGGCCATCCCAATAGCTTCTGATTTTCAAGCCGTGATCGTTCAGCCTGCCGCAGCCATAGCAATGGCTCAACTCATCCGGATAATAATCCTGAAACGCTTTTTGATTCATAATATGTCATCCTGTTAAAATCGATTAACTTTATATCGAGCAGCCATCATTTTTCATGTCAAAAGGAGTATACCTTCTTAACCGCCTTTATAGCAAATGAAGACTCCGGCGTTTTTCTTGCCCATGCGGTTTAGATACTATATCATGACGATTAAAAAGTCAGAGAAGATAGAAAACTTTCCTGGAGGCACTATGGCCAAAGTCAAATATGTTCGGCTGGCTTGTTACCATGAATATCAGCCGGAGCAGATGAAGCAGCGTGCGGCTTCGTTCCGTAGGGACATGCAGCGAAGACGCAGCGTGCGGACTTTTTCGAGCCGACCGATTGCACGCGAAGTGATTGAAGACTGCCTGCTCACCGCCGGTTCTGCGCCGAGCGGAGCGAACATGCAGCCCTGGTTCTTCGTGGTGGTTAGCGATCCTGCGGTAAAGCTGCAAATTCGGGAAGCTGCGGAAAAGGAAGAGTATAAGTTCTATCACGAACAAGCCCCGGCCGAATGGCTCGATGCCGTGTCCGGCCTCGGGACCGATTATCAAAAGCCATTTCTGGAAGCGGCCCCGTACCTGATCGTCATATTCGCGCAGAGGTACGGCGTGTCGACGGATGGTCGGAAGGCAAAGCATTACTACGTGCGAGATTCGGTTGGGATCGCAACGGGGATGTTGATCGCTGCGATTCATAATGCCGGGCTGGCTGCGTTACCGTACACACCGAGCCGAATGGGATTTTTGAACCGGATACTTGGACGGCCGGAAAACGAATGGCCTTCCCTGGTGCTGGTGGTTGGGTATCCTGCTGAGGGAGCCATGGTCCCTGAAATCGGCAAGAAAACGCTGGATGAGACAACCACTTTTATCTGAAACTCATCTGTCCGGCGGCAAATTAAGCAATATTCAATACGACGGACGTATCACATTTTTTTCATTCCGGAGGGCAATTCTATGCCGTGGCGGCTGGGACTTTCCTTGAAGTCTTTGATAATCTTGACTGCGGTTTGAACATCGTCTACCATTGTAAAGACATCCATGTCTTCCGGGGCGATGTACTTGTGTTCGTCCAGCATCTTGGTCCTGAGCCATTCGATCAGCCCGGCCCAGTATTCGCTGCACATCAAAATCACGGGGAACGTGGCCTGCTTTAGCGTCTGAATCAGAACGAGCGATTCGAAGAACTCGTCCATCGTGCCGTAGCCGCCGGGGAAGACGATAAAGCCGTGAGCGTACTTGAGGAACATTACCTTGCGGACGAAGAAGTACCGAAAATCCAGCGAGATATTCTGGTACTCGTTCGGGGTCTGCTCCATCGGCAGTTCGATATTCAGGCCGATGCTCTGGCCACCCGCATCGGCGGCGCCCTTATTTGCCGCCTCCATGATGCCGCCACCGCCGCCGGTTATTATCGCAAAGCCGGCATTAACCAGTTCGGAAGCGGTCTGCTCGGCGAGCTTGTAATACGGATCATCAGGCTTGGTGCGGGCCGAGCCGAAAATAGATACGGCCGGACCGACAGAAGCAAGCTCTTCGAAGCCTTCGGTAAATTCTGCCATTACTCTGAATATGCGCCAGAGGTCTTGAACGGGGTTGTCAGCCATGTCAATCATAGAAAACATTCTCCTTGTGATACGTTACGTTACGAGTTCAAATTTTTTTCTACCACAGATCCGGATTGTTCGCCGACCGGCAGTGTTTCGCGATCGGGCATTCCGGGCAGTTTGGCTTGCGAGCTTTACAAATATTTCGGCCATGGGTAATCACTAAATGACTAAACGCAGTCCAGTTCCTTTTAGGGACTATTTCGGCCAGATCGAATTCCAACTTTACCGGATCGCTGTTTTCCGAGAGGCCGAGCCGGCGGGACAGGCGAATCACGTGCGTATCGCAGGTGATTCCGGGGATGCCGAAAGCGTCGCCGAGGACGCAGTTGGCCGTTTTACGCCCCACGCCGGGAAGCGTCAGAAGCTCCTCCATCGTGCCAGGGACTTTGCCGCCGTACTGCTCGACAATCCTGGCGCAAGCTCCCTTGATATTGATGGCCTTATTGCGGAAAAAACCTGTGCTGCGGATACCCGCTTCGATCTGTTTTAAGTCAGCTTTGGCCCAGTCGGCGGTGGATTTGTATGTTTTGAACAAATCCTTTGTCACCATATTGACCCGCACATCCGTGCATTGCGCCGAGAGGATCGTGGAAATAAGCAGCTCTAGCGGATCTTTGAAATTAAGTGCGATCCTGGCACTTGGGTATGTCTTTTTCAATATGGGCCAGATTTTTTTGACTCGCTGTGCGGCATCATCCTTATCCACTTTGATCTTTTTTCGCTTTGCCAATATTCCGAAATCTCCCTTAATCCTTATCCGGCAACGTTTCGAGCAATGTTCTCAATTCATCCGCAAAGAACAGCTCGCGCAGACGTATCG
>SDBS01006003.1_pt1 | contig 11831 bp, 9 predicted proteins | sample 2277091 | NCBI WGS metagenome assembly SDBS01 (sample SAMN10404972, study PRJNA504765) | marine sediment metagenome | isolation source: marine sediment core GS10_PC15, 163 cmbsf | place: Arctic Ocean: Southern Knipovich Ridge | collected 2010 | reverse complement strand
TGCAATGGTTGGCTTTAAACTTCCAAGAATGAACTTTTCACAGCTTGAAACAGGAGAAGAAACTCTTGGTATTAATCTTGATGACTTTAAAAGAATCTTAAAAAGATGTGGAAGTGGAAGTTCATTAATTCTGGAAAAAAAAGAAAATTTATTAGAAATTCAGATTCAGGATAGAATTAGAAGGAATTTTACATTAAATTTACTAGAGGTTGAAAGTGAAGAAATTGATTTTAATGCAAAAACAGAAAGAATGGAGTTTACATCTAAAGTTGAAATGGATTCTATTGATTTAGTTGCTTCAATTGAAGATTGTGCTGTTGTATCAGATGCTTGTTCATTTATAATTGATTATGGTAAATTCATAGTTGAAGCAAAAGGTTTGAATTCTGCAAGATCAGAATTCTCAAGTGATGAAGCTAAAATAGAAGCTGAAAATTGTAAAGCAAAATACAGTTTAGAATACTTACAGAAATTCATTAAAGGTGCTAAACTTGTTGAAAAAACAACTTTAAACTTTGCAGAAGACCATCCATTAAAAATGCAATTTAAAACAGACTATTTAGAACTATCATTTATTCTTGCTCCTCGTGTAGAAACAGGAGATTGATTATTGATAGAAGATTGTTAATAGAAAGAAGGTTATTTAGCGAGGTTAATAGTAGAAAAAGTTATTTGGTGATACTATTATAATAAAAGTGGTTGGTGGGACTGTGGCCGGGGTTGTGGTGGACAGAGTGGATATTGATAAAATTTTAAAAGGTGAATGTTTTAAGATTATCATGAGAAAAAGAGGACAAGTGACTATATTTATTATAATTGCTATAGTATTAATTGCTGCAATTGGTTTATATTTTGTTTTTAGGGATTCTTTTAATGTTAAAGAGATTCCTTCTGAAATAGATTTTGTTTATGTCCATATTATTTCTTGTCTAGAAGAAACAACTGAACAAGGAATAAACTATATTTCCTTGCAAGGAGGATATTATGAGGTTCCAAAACAATTATCTATAGAATACTTCTCAAAAGATATTCCTTATTATTATCTAAATTCTAAAGTTTATGTTCCATCAATAGAAATTGTTGAAGAAGGATTAGAAGAATATATTTACATTAATTTAGAAAATTGTTTAAATTTTGAAGACTTTGAAGAACAAGGATTTGAAATTAATAAAGGGAATTTATTAGTCTCAACAAATATAAAAGAAAATAAAGTTAATATAAAGGTAGATTATCCTATAACAATAACAAAAGGAGAATCTATACAATTAAAAGAATTTAAAATTGAAATTAGATCTAATATTGAAAAATTGCTTTTTGTTTCTGGAGAAATTGTGAATTCTTACTCTGAAACACTTGGATTTATTTGTTTAACGTGCTTAGAAGAGATCTCAGAAATTAATAACGTGGAAATAAAAGCAACCCCTCTTTCAGAAATTTTACTAGTTGAGGATAATATTGTTTGGTTTTCGGTTTCAGATTCTGAATATGAATTAAATTGGGAATTTGTTGTTAAAGAATGAATAAAAAATTAATTTTAATATTTACAATCTTATTAATAGGATTTGCTTTTCTTAGTGCAGGGTTTATTAGTCAAAATTTTGGAATAGATATAATTGAAAATATTGGAGATTTAATTGGAGAAGATTTAGATTTAGACGATGTTAGTGTGAAAGGTGTTCAATTTACTAAAAAAGAAGAAATTAGTACAATTGCTTTTACGCAAGAGGGTGCGAGTGCAAATATAAAAGGAGACTTGTATCAAAATATTGATGTTAATGAATTAGCTTATATTAAATTAGATGGAACAGGGGAGATTATTGCTGCAGATTTAACTGCAGAGGAAAAGACTATTTTTACTTTTGATGAAAAAAACTATGAAATTCCTAAAGGGGGAAGAATACATTATGAACAAAATAAAGCAGTTATATATGGAGACTCTTTTGAACTTAAAGAAGAATCTTCTGATGAATTTATAAAAATAGATCTTCTTGGAGAATCATTAGATGTTTTAAGAGACCCTGAGAAAAATAATGTTCTTTTGGGTAATTTCAAAATTGGTGAAAATGAATTTAAAGGCTTAGGAGAAAATATTGGAAAAGTAACTTTAGATGAAAATGGAAAAATAATAAAAATTGGTGGAAATACAGATGCAAACATTGATAAGATAATATATCAAACTTCTGAAAAAGAATTAATCTTAGAAGGGAATATTAATAGTTTAAAAGAACAGAGTAAAAATTATTTTATCTCTAAAGAAGGTCAGATTAATACAGGAGGCTCTGGATTTACAGTTAGTTTGCAAGAGGAAAATAAGATATTTTCTGAATTAGATTTTGAAAGATATGTTGATGGTTCCAATATTCCTAAAACAGGAGATTTGGAAATAATGCTTCAAGGAGGAGATTTGGAAATAAAAAAAAGTTCTAGAAAAGATTTGGCTTTTGATGTTGAAGGGGAAGGGAATGTTCAAGTAAAAAATGGAAGAGTAGCTATAATCTTTGAAGATTATTCAGGAAAACAAAAAATAATGGCAAAAACAGATTCCTCTATGGGACTTGCTTATGACATGAATATTAATAATGAAAAATATGTTTTAGAAGATTTTGTTTTTAGGGGAGACGGTATAGAAATAAATCATAATTTACCTTGGGAAAACATAATAAAAAAATCAAACGAATTTAAAAATAATGAGAATTATTTGATGATTAAAGAGAAAATATATCAAGAAGCAACAGATAAATATGGGCAATATCCTCTAAATTGGTTGGGATACATAGACGAAGAATCAGAAGAAGATTATGTTAAATGGTCTTACGAAGCTGCAGACACTGTAAATCAAAATAAATATGGAATTAAAGTGAATGATTTAGAAGCTTTTAGTATTTTTAGTTTAGAGGGAGGTGTTGGCCCAGAGGAGCTATCTGTTTTTCAATATAATTATAATCAAATTCATGATTTTGAAATATGGAGTAGTGAAGTGGGATATGACTTTGTAAATTTGAATAAACTAAAAGAAGGTAATTTTATTCCAGAAAGTTTTGAAGTGGCAGAATATAGTTCTTGGGGAAATGAACTAAGTCCTAATGCTTATATTGCTAAATTCAATAATCCTAGAGATGCATATATTGGTGTAGTTGGAGAATATGCTTATAGAAAATATGCTGCTTTAGAATTATATAAAACATATTATGGAGAAGAAGCTACAAATAAATTAACAGAAAATGAAAAAATTATGCTTGCTTATAGTGGATTTAATGGAGGTATGGGTCGTTTAAAAGAAATTCTAAAAAGACAAGACGCAAAAGAAGAGATATTTAAAAAATGGGATGGTCCAAAAGATACAAATATAGGAAAAGTCAGACAAAATACAAATAGATTATTATCAACTATTGAATTTTTAAGAGGGACAGAGATCTTTGATTATTTTTAATTTCTTGGAAAAACACCAATTGCTCCTGGAGTTGCTTGCTTTGTTCCATGAACAGTTAAATCAATATTAGGTCCTCTTGTTTCAAATTCACCATAAGTAACATAAGATAATTTTGGTGTCTCTACAGACATACTTGCTTCATATCCTCCATCCATATTCATTGCAGTATGAATATTAAATCCTTTGTCTAATCTTTTATTACTATCTCTTAAAAATTGTCCGAGATTATAAAGAGTGAAATAGCCTCCCTCTGTTGTCATAAACAGCATTTCATCATTGTTTGTCTTAGCAACAACAGTTCTATTTGCCTGCCAAAGAGAAGATTTTAATTTTACTTTTCCAATTCTATCTAATAAAATTGGCCAATGTTGAACTCCTTGAGTATATTTTGTTGTTTTAAAATCAAATTCATCATACTCAAAATCCAGCATATCTATTAAAGGTAATTTATCTTTTAATTCTTCTTTTGGTTCTGCTAAAAACATTCCTCTAGCTGTTTTATTGAATTTAGGTCCTTTTTGTTTTCCATCACAAATTACAAGAGCACAAGGACATCCCCATGGTTTTCCCATATACTGAGAGCTATTAATTATTGCTAAAGCATCTGTGTTTCTTTGCCATTCTTCTATATTATGAACCTCTGTATTATCTAAGGAATAATTATTAAAGACTCTTATCTTATTTTTTTCAGGATTGATTTTAACCGTAGCTATTATATCTACTAATTTTTTATCTTTGTAAATATTTGTTCTTGAAAATTCTAATCCTTCAAATGCGTTTTTCCATTCAATTTCATTATAAGAGACATTATAATAATCTGGATTAGCAAGATTATGAAATTCTCTTGCAACTATCTTTTCTTTATTATCTTTATCTAGAGAATAATTTGGAAGAGTTAAACTTAATGTACCTGCTCCTAAAATTTTTATAAAATTCCTTCTATTTGTGTCTTTAATCATAAAAACTCTCCTCATATTTGCTATATAAAGATTTCTATTCTTATTTTCTTGAAGATTAAGTTAAATGTGAAAGTATGCTGTTTAACATATTTATTTTATATTAATGAAATATTTATAAATTAAAATATCGTATAAAAGACATGGGAAAAAGAGGGCAAGTGACTATATTTATTATAATTGCAATAATCATTATTGTCATCGGAGTTTTAATATATTTATTCTATCCTCAGATTAAATCTTGGATAAGTCCTGAAAGTAAAAATCCTGGTTTATTTTTACAAAATTGTCTTGAAGATGAAATCGAAAGAACAGTTGAAAATCTTTCTTTGCAAGGAGGAAGTACAAATCCTGAACATTTTTATTTATATCAAGGTAATAAATTAGAATATTTGTGCTATACAAATGAAAATTATAAAACATGCATTGTACAACAACCTATGTTAAAATCACATATTGAATCTGAAATTAAAAATGAAATATCAGAAGAAGTAAATGCTTGTCTTGAAGATTTGGAAAGTAGTTTTAAAGAAGAAGGATATAGTGTGAATATTGAAGATGGAGATGTAGTAGTTGAGCTTCTTCCAGAAAGAATTGTTACAACATTAACTCATAAATTAACTTTAACAAGAGGAGATGCAAAAAGATATGAATCTTTTAAAATAATATTGAATAATAATCTTTATGAATTAATAAGTATTGCTGACAGTATAGTTGATTGGGAAGCTTCATATGGAGATGTTGATCCAAGTACTTATATGGGTTATTACCATGGATTAAAAGTTGAGAAATTAAATCAAGAAGATGGCTCAACTGTTTATATATTAACAGATAAAGACGCTGAAAATAAATTTCAATTTGCTTCGAGAAGTGTTGCATGGCCTATAGGTTATTAAAATGAACAAAAAAATATTAACATTTGGTTTGATTTTCTCCTTAATCATATTAATAGGTTTTGTTAATGCTCAAAATTCATATTGTTGTGAGAAAACTATACAAGATATAGACTCTGATGCTCCTGGAAATCAAGGAGGATATTGTATAGAAGTAGGAGATGTCAGCAAATGTTCAACTGCTGTAAAAAATCCAAATACAGGTGAAACATATCAAAAGTTTGCTACTTCCTGTGAATCAACTTCATATTGTAAAGGGGGAACTTGTGTGAATGTTCAAGAAGGAACTTGTAAAGAAGGAAGCCCTAAAAGAGTTTGTGATAAAGAAGGTGGAACTTGGTATGATCAAGATGAAGATGAATTACTTCAATGTCAGCCTGGATGTTGTTTATTAGGGGATCAAGCTGCTTTTGTTACTCAAAACAGATGTAAAAGGTTATCTTCCTTATATGGATTAGAAACTATCTTTAGAAATGATATTGTGAATGAGGTTGTATGTATTGCAAGTGCTACTTCTGATGCAAAAGGTGCTTGTGTTACTGAAAAAGAAGGAGAAAGAACTTGTAGACTTTTAACAAAAAGAGAATGTCAAGCAATAGAAAGTGTAATTCCTGACTCAGATGAAGGAGGAATAATTGATGATTTACTTGGACGTGAAACAGCTCCAAGTGGGACTGGTGTTTTTTTTCATGAAGGATATTTATGTTCTGCAGATGAATTAGCTACTAATTGTGGACCAAGAGGAGGAACAACCTGTGTTGAAGGAGAAGATCAAGTTTATTTTTTAGATACTTGTGGAAATTTGGCAAATGTATATGATTATAGCAGAATAAATGAAGATGGTGATTATTGGAAATATATTCAAGAACCAACATGTGCTGACGGTTTAGGAAGTACAGAATCAAGAGAATGTGGAAATTGTGGGTATTACTTTGGAAGTACTTGTGAGGCGTACAGAGGAACAAATGCTCCTGCTCCAAAATATGGAGAATATACTTGTATTGATTTAGATTGTAAAGATGATGATTTTGAAAGGAAATATGGAAGAGACCCTCAACATGGAGAACTTTGGTGTTCTTATACTACTGATAAAAGTGTCAGAGAAGAATTAAAAAATTATCTTCCTGGAGCAGAACATTATATTGTTAAATGTTGGGAAGGAGAGATTATTCCTCAAGCATGTGATCCAGGTAGAGCAACTATTTGTAGTGAAACAAATATTATTGGGGATTTTAAATATGCTTCATGTGTTGTAAATAGATGGCAACAATGTATTGAACAAGAAACAAAAGAAGATTGTTTAGATGAAGAAAACAGAGATTGTGAATGGATTGAAGGTTATAGTGTTCTAAAAAATGATGATGAATATACTACTGAAAAAGGATTTGAAAATGAAAAAGGAGATATGATAAAAGCTTCCTGTGTTCCAAAATATCCTCCTGCTGCTTTGTTCTGGGATGAAATGGGAATATTACAATGTGGAATTGGTAATGCAGGATGGTTATTACATTATAAATATGGATTAGCTCAAACAGAAGATGAATTAGAAGAGTATATAGAATCAGGAGATGATATTCCTTTTAATAAATGTAAGAAAGCAGATTCAGCAAATTGCCATGTTCTTCCAGGATCACCTGATTATGAGAAATTTAAAAAAGCTGTAACAAGTGTATGTCCTTCTTTAGGAGATTGTGGAACAAGTATAAATTATATTGGTGAAGGTAAAAAAGGAGTATTTGCAGATTATGTAGATTATGGAGAAATAGAATCATAAAATGATTAAGAAAAAAACAAGAAACTCAAAAGCAGAGGCCTTATTGCAAATTTTTATTTTAATAGTTGGACTTGTTGCAATATCTTATGCTATTGGAAGCAGTGTTGGAGTAGTTAGTGCTGCTGATGAACCAAAAGCAGGAGATGAAACACCTGCTGGAGACGAATGTAAATCTCTTGAAAAAAGATGCCGTCCTGGAACAAGCATAATTGAAAATTGTATAAATGGTAGATGGAAGTCCTTTATTGATTGTTCTCCTAATCTTTGTAGTAATGGGGATTGTAAGAAAAGTGGATTACCTTCTTTTGATGACTTAAAAGATCTTGCTATAAAAGAAGGTGTTTATAAGGTAAAAAGTGAAATAGTAGATGAATTAAAAGGTGTTATCACAAAAAAACCCTCAGCCACTATTCCTGTTGAAGATGAGCAGGGTATTAATATGCCGAAAGATATGAGTGAAGAAGAGCTAGAGGAAATAGAAGGTTGGATGACCGATACAGAATCTTGGAAAGAAGATGAGCCAGGGGTAGAAGGGGATAAGCCTGAAAAAGGAATAAAAGCAATACTTGAGAAAATTGCTGGAAGTTTTATTCTTAAAACTGCTTTAATAGCAGGACTTATTTATGGAAGCATGAAACTTATAGGGTGGGGCCTTACTGAATTAGGCCATGAAAATTGGGGAGATGCAATAAGTAAGGCTGGACCAGCAGCTGCATTAGCTTATACTGCGGGGGAAATAATAATGACAGTAGGTGCAGAAGGAGGGCTTCTCGCAAGTATAGGACCTATATCAACTCTTGCGGCAATTCCTGGGCTAGGGTGGATTGCTGCTGGAATTGCAGTAATCGTAACACTGTTAACTTGGAGAACTGAAAGTGTGCAAGTTGTTACATATGAATGTAAAGTATGGCAGCCAATTACAGGAGGAGATCTTTGTAATGAATGTAATAAAGGTATTTTTCCTTGTACAGAATATAGATGTAAAAGTTTAGGTGCAGCATGTGAATTAATCAATAAAGGTGAAATAGAACAAATGTGTATTTCTACTAAAGATGATGGTAAATATCCAATAATAACTGCTTGGGATGATGCTTTAATTAGTAGTGATTATAAATATGTTCCTGCAGATGTTGTTGCTCCTCGTGATAAAGGAGTATATGTTCAACATACAGAAACAGATAAGGGATGCATTCCTGCTTTTACAGACTTTTCTTTTGGAATATCTTTAAATGAAGCTGCTTATTGTAAATACAGTACTACAAGAGAAGCAAACTTCTCAGATATGAAGTATGACCTTAGCGGAGGATTAGGTCATTATAACCATTCAATTTATCTTCCTGGTATGCCTAGTGCAAGTGCTTTAGAAGCAGAAGATATACCTTTAAGAAACGGAGAAGAATTTGACTTATATGTAAGATGTGAAGATTATCATGGACATTCGAATATTGCAAATTTTGTATTTAAATTCTGTATTGATGAAGGACCTGATTATACAAATCCAAGTATTAAAGCTGTTTCACCTCTTAATGGGGCTCCAATTGCACATAATCAAGAATCTGTTGAAGCAATCTTTTATATTAATGAGCTTGCAGAATGTAGATGGAGTCATTTAAATAAAGACTATGACAATATGGAAAATGATATGTCTTGTGCAACAAGTGTTTTAGAAATGAATGCATATTCTTTATATCCTTGTACAGCAAACTTAACAGGATTACAAAATAATGTTGAGAATAAGTTTTATGTTAGATGTAAAGATCAGCCTTATTTAGCTGGTACAGAAGAAGAAAGTAATAGAAATGCAAATCCAACAAGTTGTATTTTCGCAGAAGATCCTGCTAAATGTGAGTATATCTTAATTGGAACAGAACCTTTAATCTTAGATTGGGTTACTCCAAATAATACTTTAGTTAAAGGTCCAACAAGCTCTGTAAAAGTAAAGATAGAAGCAGAAACTTCCGCAGGATTTAAAGATGGTTTCTCTACTTGCTACCTTAGTGAAACAGGAAATGATGGAAGCTATGGGAAATTTTATAACACCAATTCCTTTGAACACTCTCAAGATTTATGGTTAACAGAAGGAGAATATAAATATTATATTAAATGTATTGATCTTGGAGGAAACGCAGATACAGCCATGATTAACTTTGATGTTGAAACAGATACAGAAGCACCAATAATCTCAAGAATATATCATAAAGACGGTTATTTAAAGATAATCACAGATGAAGAAGCAAAATGTGTATATAGTGCTTCAAACATTGGATGTAATTATAATTTTGATGAAGGAATTATAATGATGAGTACTGACAATTTAGAACATTCTATAAGTTGGAATAGTGATGCAGACTTCTATATTAAATGTGGTGAAATTAGAGAAGGGGGAATACGTCCTATTCAAAGTGACTGTAGTTTAACTGTTAGACCTTTTGATATTTATTAATCGCAAATCTTTATAAGTTCTGATATTTTATTTTATTTATGAATAAAAGACACCAAGGTTTCTTTTATGAAACTTCCTTTAAGAAAGAGGTCAAGCTTGATAAAAGAGGACAGATGAAATTATCTTTTGGAATGATTTTTTCTATTTTTTTAATAATTCTATTTATTGTATTTGCTTTTTATGCTATTAGTAAAATTTTAGATATTTCAAGAGAGGCTCAGATAGGACTTTTTGTAAAGAATTTACAAGAAGATGTTGATAAAATGTGGAAATCTCCAGGTTCGCAAGAAGAAACTTATTCTTTGCCAAATAAAGTAGAAGCTGTGTGTTTTACAAACAATGAGTTTAATAATTTAATCATTAAATTCTCAGAAACTACTGAACAAAAAAATATAGATCATATAGATATCTTAAAAATAACTGCAGAAAAAGATCGTTATTGTATTTCAAATATTAATGGGGAAGTTAAATTAGTCATCTCTAAAGGTTCTAATGGAGACTTGGTTACCATAACTGGGCAAAATTAAAAATGGTTAAGAGTAAAAAAGGTTATTTACAAATATCATTTGGTTGGCTATTTGCTATTATTGTGGGCATAGTTATAATCTCATTGGCAATTTACTTTGTTACTAAAATGATTAGTACAGAAGGTACTATTCAAAGTGCAAAAACAAGTAAAGAAGTTGGAATTTTATTAAATCCTTTAGAAACAAGTTTTGAATCTGCAATAACTAGCTCTATTATCTTTCCAGAAGAAACAAGAATCTATAATAGATGTGATAATGATGGAGATTTTGGAACACAGGGTATTGAAATAATGCAAAAAAACTTTAATAAATGGGAAAAAACAAATCTTGTAGTAAGTTTTCAAAATAAATATATTTTTTCTGAAAGATATACTCAAGGAAAAACTTTTTATATTTTCTCAAAACCATTTGAATTTCCATTTAAAGTTGCAAATTTAATGTATATAACTTCTGCTTCTGAAAATTACTGTTTTATTGATGCTCCTGAAGATATAGAAGATGAAATCTCTGATTTAGATCAGCCTAATCTAAGAATGAGAAGTGACTGTTCTGAAGATTATGTAAAAGTTTGTTTTGAATTTGGAGATTGTGATATACTCGTTGATTATGATGCTAAAAGAGTTAGAAAAGAAAATGAGATAATGTATTTTGAAACAGATGCTCTAATGTATGCTGCTATTTTCTCAAACAAAGCAACATATGAATGTCAATTAAAAAGATTAATGCAAAGAATAGAGCAATTATCAAATATTTATATGGATAAAGAACGTCTTATTTCTATAAAATGTGATTCTAATTTAGGTGCAGACCTAATAAGTTTAAGCAACTCTGCATCAAGTTTAACTGATTCTGAAGAACTTTATAAGATGAATTTTATTCTTGAAGAACTTGAATATAAAAACACAGGAGAATGCAGGTCATGGTAGGAAGAAAATCATATAAAGGGCAAATGAAGATTCAGCAAACAGCATTTATGTTATTAGCAATAACATTATTTTTTGTATTAGTTGGATTATTTATATTGGTATTTAGAATGGGGGGCTTAAGAGAAACTGCCACAATTTTAGAGGAAGATAATGCAATGTTGTTGGTAAGCAAACTTGCAAATTCTCCTGAATTTTCTTGTGGAGATGCATTTGGAACTTCAAAAGTAGATTGTGTAGATGCTGATAAAGTTATGGCTTTAAAACAAAACTCTGAAATTTACAAAGGGTTTTGGGGAGTCTCAGGTATAGAAATAAGAAAGATTTACCCTAAAAGCGAAACAGATATAGAATGTAATTTACTTACTTATCCTGATTGTAATATTATTCAAATAAAAAAAGGAACAGGATATAGTGTTTCAAATTTTGTGTCTCTTTGTAGAAAAGAAACTTTTGAAGGTTCTCCATATAATAAATGTGAATTAGCAAAACTTATGGTAAGCTATGAATCAGTATCGTAAAATGAAAAATAAACGTGCACAAGAAGAGATGATTGGATTTGCTTTAATAATTATAATTGTAGCTGTAATTTTATTGATTTTTCTGGCTATTTCTTTAAATAAATCAAAAGAAGAGTTTTTAGGGCCTAATGAAGTTGATAGTTTTATTCAAGCTACATTATCATATACCACATCTTGTGCAGAAGACCCAGGTGATTATTATTCAATACAAAAACTAATAACAGAATGTGTAAATTATGAAAGTATTTGTTTAGATGGAAGAGAAACCTGTGATGTTTTAAACTCTACTTTAAAAGGAATGTTAGATGAAAGTTGGAAAATAAATGAAAATACACATATAAAAGGTTATGAATTTTTTATAACT
>SDBS01006002.1_pt1 | contig 11831 bp, 8 predicted proteins | sample 2277091 | NCBI WGS metagenome assembly SDBS01 (sample SAMN10404972, study PRJNA504765) | marine sediment metagenome | isolation source: marine sediment core GS10_PC15, 163 cmbsf | place: Arctic Ocean: Southern Knipovich Ridge | collected 2010 | reverse complement strand
GCGAGTAAATCAACTTCAACCACGCCGATTTGTTCATTGGGGTCTTCTTCATCAGGCCAACGAAGTGTTTTTGCAAATTCGGTCAGTTCATATACCTTAGCCAATGATGAAGGATTAAAAACACCGTTCGGGTCTTTATTATTGACGATGCCTACTACTACAATATCATTCAAAGCAAACTGTTTTTTTGTTTGATTGTGAAATACCCGTACCGGCTCATCCACCGAGAGCATATTCTCCGGGTCGGTATCAATCTTTATTAGGGGTATAAATGCACCAAGTAAGAGAGTAAACAGCACCATTATTATGGTGATTCTTTTATAGTGTTCTATTGAGTAGGTTGCAACTTTCTGCTTAAAATCCATTTTTTAACCTTTCTTGTGCTCGCAATGGTCATATATGCAACGCAATAGCTTGATTACATTTTTGTTTTCTATCCGGTAGTACACTCTCGCACCATTACGTCTGCAGCTTAGAACGCCTTTAGCTTTCATCATATTAAGCTGCTGACTGGTTATGGCCTGTTTTCCACCCAGGGCCTCGACAATGTCACCGACACGCATTTCTCCGGCCTGGAGCAGTTCGACTATCTGCAATCGAACCGGGTGCGCTATGGCCTTTAAGACTTCAGCAACGTGTTCTGCTATCTTCTCATTCATTTAAAAAATCTCGTAAATAACATTGCATTATTACTATATTCTAATATATCGATATATTTAACCAAAGGTTCGCAAAAAAATATTTTTTTTATAGGCTGCAGCATGTTTTCAGAGAAAACATTACCTAATGCCTTTATATTAACTAACTTACCAACATACAGATTGAACGATTTGGGATTCATGACTCCATTATGGCTGTATCCGGCTTTCCGAGAAGGTTTTTGCCCCAACCCAGTGAAAGTCGCTGTCTGTCGAGACCATAATCTCCGCAATAACCCCGCAGTCTTAATTCTTAAGATTATTGGCAGAAAGAAGTTATCGGTTTAAGGCGCAGCCGTTATTGTCCAGTAGGAGTTACTACCGAAATCTTAATCTATCCTCAGAATGTCCCGAAGGACTGATAATAACTAATCTCACGTAAATAAAAATGGATTTTTTATCCTTGACAAACCCAAAGCCCAATAGTTAAATTAGGCCAAAAAGGTAATTTGGTGGGGCCTTATATCAAAAGGATTTGGTTAAAGAAGAGGAATGGATAAAATGAAGGATTTGTTTACCACCGGCGAGGCCGCGGAAATTTGCAGAGTAAGCCAACAAACAATTATCCGCTGCTTTGATGCCGGTCGGCTGGAGGGATTCCGCGTTCCAGGCTCAAGATTCCGGAGGATTCCGCGCCAGAATCTGGTCAAGTTTATGAAGGATAATAATATCCCCCTTGATACCATCGAGTCCGGGAAAAGAAAAGTTCTTATCGTGGATGACGATGCCGAGATTGTCGAGCTTATCGAGGAAGTCCTTGAGCGTGACGGTAGATTCGAAGTAAAAACTGCATCAAGCGGCTATGAGGCAGGGATAGCAACAGAGCAGTTTCGACCGGAATTGATACTGCTCGATTATATGCTGCCCGATGTCAACGGGAACGTGGTCTGCCAGACGATAAGAAGGAACCCCAAGTTCGAGAACATTAAAATAGTAATTGTAAGCGGCGTCGTAAAAGAGGATGAAATCGCCCAGTTACTAAAATCCGGCGCTGAAGATTTCATAAGAAAGCCGTTTAACATCACTGAACTTACCGACAAAATCACCGCCGTTCTCCAGATGAAATAACAAAACAGTACACAACTGTTGGGGCTGTTTATGACCTCGGTGGCCAACAAAGATAAGGCCGGATATTACCTCGTTATGAGTACCTAATGTGCAAAGCCAAAACCAAAAAACAGGGACGATTATATGCCGGACGAACCTGCTAATACGACAGTCACCCAGCAGATAGAGCTTGCCGTAAGTGGGCTCGATTCGCTCTCGACCCTGCCTTGCATTGCAGTGCAGTTTTTTCCCAAGCTCCTCCAAGGTCAATTTTCGCCTTCGTCGCTGGCTGATATTATTGAATCAGACCCTGCACTTACTGTGAGAATTCTTTCTCTGCTTGAGCAGCGCCGAGTGGGCCTGCCCGACGGAAGATTCTCACTTCGCCAGGCACTTGACAAACTATCTGCGCACGATGTTCGTGATGCCGTTTTATCCATCAAAGTTTCGCAGGCTTTTGACGTTGAGGATGGAATTGACAAGAACAGGGCCACCGCTAAAAAACAACTTTTACTTCACAGCCTTGCGGTTGCCTGTTGTGCTAAAGATATCGCCGAGATGGCATCACCTCAAATGGATTCTCAACTGGCCTACTCTGCCGGACTGCTGCATGACATCGGGAAAATCGCACTCGAAGAAACGATGCCGAAAAGTTTTGCCAATATGGTCGAAGAAGCAAAAACAGCGAAGAGAAGTTCGCGTGCCATCGAGCAAAAACACCTTGGCACCGACCATACAATCATAGGCAAACGTCTGGGGCAAAAGTGGCGGCTGCCGAATTTAATTGTCCTTGCCATCTGGCTTCACCACAGCCAGACCGTAACAATTTCCCAGGACATGCCTGAAGCAAGGATAGCTGCGGTCGTACAGTTGGCAGATTCTCTTGCGCGTCAATCCGGCATCGGCTCGGCCGGCAGTTTTGATTTGCCCGCACCGGCAGAGTCCATATCACAATGGCTTGCAATAAGCCCTGAGCAACTGCAGCAGATTCGCGGGAAACTACCTGAAACTATCAGGCAAAAGAGCAACATTTTAGGCCTTTATCTACCGAAGGCCGGGGCAAATTATTGCAAGATTGTGCACAACGCCGCCGCTCAATTAGCCCGACAAAACACAGAATTGTCTGGTGAAAATCATCGGCTTCAAAGCGATTCGAGCCATTTTGATTTTATGACAGATTTCCTTCTCGGTATAAATTCCGGCAGCGGAGCGGCTGATATAGCAGAAAACTTTGCAACCCGCTGGCAGAAATTTTATCAAACAGGTATGGTTTGTCTGTATTTAGCGCCTTCAACCGGCTCACAAAGGCTTGAGACTGTTGTTGTTGAAAATCTTTCACAAAGCAGGATAGTTTGCTTAAACGCACCGGCCGAAACATCCGTCATACCAAAAACGATAGCAAACAACTTTGCGATTTTGAATGCTTACGATTATATCGATTGGTTGTTTGAGCAATTAGACGTTGACTTCGATGTGGAGCGAACCAAATTGATGCCGTTACTTTCAGGCGGCAAAGCGGTTGGAGCAATTGCTTTCGAGCTTCATTATCCAGGCGACATGGAGCTATTCGAAGAAATGTTCAAGGCATCCACCTCGATTGCGGGTGCTGTTTTAGGTATGGCCCTGGCGCAACAGAGACAGCAACACTTTGCCGAGCGATTTGCCATGCTTATTTCAAAACCTAAGGATACTCAGACTCGTGCTGCTCCAGTAGAAAACTCGTTGTCCTGGGGACTCCTTACGGAGAACGCTTTAGCTGAGATAGCAGCCGGTGCGGCGCACGAATTAAATAATCCCCTGGCGGTGATATTAGGCAGGGCGCAGTTGCTTGCTGAGGCCGAGAGCGACCAGGAAAAGAAAAGGATCCTGGAACAGATTTATAAAAACGCCAGGGAGGCATCTGCTATTATCGAGGACCTGATGAGTTTTGCCGAGCCGCCAGAAGCCAGGGCTGCCCGGACGGACATTAAACAGATGCTCGATGAAGCTATAGAGTTGGCAAAGCAAAAAACAAATGTCGAGCACATCGATATTCAAATTGCAGTTGCCGAGGATCTCGAGAGTGTTTTTGTGGATTCAGCGCAGGTTGTATCAGCAATTGCAAATGTTATCTCCAACGCCGTTGAATCCTACGGCGATAAACCCGGGCCAATAAAAATTACCGCTGAAGCCGCAGAGTCCGGCGATTCGATGAGATTGCAAATCAGCGACGTTGGCTGTGGAATGGACGCCCAAACCGTCCAAAAAGCAACTCAACCGTTTTTCTCAGCAAAGCCGGCAGGACGAAAACGCGGAATGGGGCTTGCCTACACGGTCCGGTTCATAAAACTAAACAAAGGCTCGCTGAACATTGCAAGTGAGCCCGGTAAAGGAACAACCGCGACAATTTGTCTGCCAATGAAATAAATTTCGTATGCCGCAGAGCACACTTAACATTTCGGAAAAAGAATAATTACTCGCGAAATGGTTGGCATTCTAAAAGGCCCTTTAGTAATAAATAAAGAGGGGGCATTGTGGCTACCCCCCCTTTATTCTTGAAGGAGGAGGATGAATTCTATTAAATATTACGTTTCGGGCATAAGTTTGTTCGCAAGCAGTTAAAAACATTAAACTCCTTTATTAAGGCTGCTCTAATGGTGGAAATAGCCATTGATGTTGTATTATTACCATCCGATGAGATGATGGATAAGGCCATCGAAGCAAATAGAGAATTGCTGAAACAATGTGCCGACAAAATTATTTTAAGCAAAGAGAACTGCCTGCCACACATTTCCTTAGCCATGGGTTGTATCGATGAACGAGATATAGCCGATATTGAAACAGTTCTGCAGGCAATCGCAAAACAATGCTCCTTGGGACAGCTAAGCGTTATTGGGATTCATATCGGGACAAATTCAGCCGGCGAAAAAGTATCCCTCTTTCAGATAGAAAAGACAGAAGCACTTCAATCACTTCATGAACAAGTTATGCGAAGACTGGCACCATATTTTCACTATGATGTAAGGGCGGATATGGTGCTTTCTCCGCCAATGGCAAGCGAATCAACTTTAGCCTGGATTAAGAGCTATCCTGAAAAATCGAGCTTCGAGAAATTTTCCCCACATATAACACTCGGATACGGAGAAATGAATAATTTTTCCTTTCCAATCAAATTCGCCGTTTCAAAACTTGCGTTATGTCATTTAGGAAATCACTGCACATGCAGGAAAATTCTTGCATCGGCAGAGTTTAAAAGCTGAGCTTGGAACATCGAACTGCCTTTGGATGAAAACCTCTTGCTTTATCAGGTAAATTAATATATTCTGCAACATAGAAGCCCAGTGTCAGCTACCGGAATAATTGGATTTTTGTCCGGGCTGATTTGAAACAAAACCAATGGAGACAAAGATATTTAAGGAGCGAACAGCGATGGAGATGAAACGTCGTGAATTTTTAGCCAGGTCAATTGCGGGAATGGGCGGATTTCTGTTAGGATCGGGTTGCTTAGGTGCTGCACAACAGAAATCTGCAAAGCACGACCCGTATGAACTTGTGCCGTTAGGAAAAACGGGAATAAAGGTTTCTCGCGTGGGCCTTGGCACCGGAATGCGTGGCGGAGGCCGGCAGTCGAATCATACGCGTATGGGCAAAGAGAAGTTTGATGCGCTGGCAATGGGCTGCTATGAACGTGGTGTCAGAATGTTTGATTTGGCGGATTTGTACGGGACGCACCCGTTCCTGGCTGGAGCACTGAAGAAGATGCGGCGCAAAGATTACACGATAACGAGCAAGATATGGTTTCGTCCCCGTGGGATACCGGAGCCGGAACGGCCAAATCCGGATATTGTTGTGGAGCGCTTTTTGAAGGAGCTGAAGACCGATTACGTTGACCTGATTTTGCTTCATTGTGTTACATCCGACAAATGGCCCCAGGAGCTTGGCGAGCAAATGGACATCTTAGCGAAGCTCAAGAAGAAAGGCCTCGTCCGGGCGCACGGTGTGTCATGCCATTCGTTAGGGGCGCTTCAGGCGTGTGTGAAGGAATCGTGGGTGGATTCGGTGCACGTTCGTATCAATCCGTACGCGGTGAAAATGGACGTCAAGACAGTCGAAGAGATACCGAAGGTCGAAGCAGTCCTCAGAGCGATGCGCAGGCAGGGCAAGGCGGTGATAGGGATGAAGATAATAGGTGAGGGGACATTCGGTAACAGTGATGAGAAACGCGACAAATCCATCAGATATGCACTGGAGTCGGGCTGTGTGGATGCGATGGTCGTCGGCTTCGAGAAAGTCGAAGAGATTGATGACTTTGCCGAGCGCGCCCGCAAGGTATCTGTCGGGGAAGGTGTGAGCCGGCTACTCGCTCGCCAGCAGGCCCGGGTAGCATAATATTGGAAACGAGACGATTGTGAAACCAATTGGCACCCATCCATGGGCTAAAAGCAAGTTGCCGGCTTCGGCTGTGTTGTTTGTGATAGTATTGTCCGTCACAGTATATGGCGGGCAGGTTGAGGGTAACAACGAATCAATTCATGCCCTGATTCAAAAGGCCGGCAACAGTGATAGTGACAAGGCGCGTCTGGCTTACCTGAAGCAACTTCGAAACAGGCCCGACATAAACAAATCGCTCAAGGCTGATATCGATAAGCTCATTATCCAGATCGACCGCTGGCTGAGCGAAAAACGACTGGACTATTTTGGTCGAGAGGTAAAGAGCAAGAAGGATTTTGATTTTCAGATTCCCGAGAGTTCCCTGGTTTATCCGCTGACCTGGCTGTACCGCGGCAGGATGGTGATTTGGTATGCAATGGAGTCGGGCAGCGTCTGGAATATTGCCCAAAAGCGGCGTGAATTCTTCGGCACAGCACGGGCGTTTTTTGAAAAATACGTAAAGACCTTTCCCAAAAACAAAATCGCCCGGATGTACCTCGGTCAACCCATTGGGCCGCATAAGCACTACGAGGCCGTGGCGGGTGCACCCCGGTGGGCAGTTTATCAACGTGAGGGGCTGGAACGTCTGACCGATATCATCGAGTGGTGGATCGACAACCGTATGCAGGAAAACGGCGAGTACGGCGGCGGCTGGGGCGACGACTGTGAGATGTGGCGATGGTGGGTTCCGATCCTCATTGGATTCGACAGCCCGAAGATTACTATGGCACAGGTACGCTTTTCCGAAGCTCTGCTTGCCCAGCCGCACATGAAGTCTGGCTACACAACGCGAATGTCGGACGTGGAACATACGGCTGAGGATTCCGCGGACGCCATTACGCCCATGATGCACATCGACACGGACAACGAGTTCTGGCGAGAACGCGCCCTTCATATTGCCAGGTTGATGGAGGAATTCTGGACGGGTCGAAACGAACGTGGCTTGCTGCAGTTCAAGAGCACTTATTTTACCGCAAACAAGATTGACACAAATCCGACACGAGCATGCGACACGGTCTATCATCCAAGGGTGGTTCAACCTGCGTTGCTTTACTGGCAGCGGACAGGTGATGAGAAATTGACCCGGCTGTTCAGTGCCTGGATGGACACGTGGGTGGATGCAGCAGCACGTACCGAGCGCGGCAAACCAGCCGGTATCCTGCCCACCGCGATCCACTGGCCTGATGGGAGAGTTGGAGGAGCAGGACCCGACTGGTGGGACCCGAGGAATCACGGTGAATACACCCTGTATCTATACCCCAGTGCGATGAGCTTGATGACACACACGCTGCTGTTGACCCATTACATGACTGGCCAAGCTAAGTACCTCGAACCAATCCGTTCTATGACCAGGATTCGTCTTGAGTACCTTACCTCGCCGCCGAGAAATCAACCGCCCCCCGGCAGCGAGGCCTGGTGCGCGTCGAAATTAGGCAGCCTGTCGAACATCATCGCCAAATACAGGTTCATAACGGGCAACTCGGAGTTTGACGAGCTTCTGTCCAAAGAGAGAGCGGCGTACGTCGGTTTTCGCGTGCGTGGCGACCTCAACTCGCTGGTCCTGGCGCTGCGGGACAATGCTGAAGCCTTGCGGGTCAACTTCGAAGGTTACACCAGCGAAGTCCGCTATACCGACCGTGTACTACGGTTTCCGAGTTTGTTCGGAGAAAAAGGATTTGTACCTGAAACCCAGGCAAGGATTAGCAAGCCTGATACTTTGCTGCTGTATTCGGCGGTAACGGGCGATCCGGGTGATGCGGGCTACTTTCCACTCAATGCGGTGCGCTGGCTGACACCGCCTCGGAAGATCGCAGCGTTGGTTACCGACTCGGCTACAGACCACTTTACAGCAGAACTCTTCCACTTCGGCGAAGACAAACGTCCGATGTCAGCCGAACTGTATTTGCTCAAACCGGGTAACTATACACTTGCCATCGCAAGCAAGGACGCTCGAGGACAAACACCGATAGCTACACATGAGTTCACGGCGAAAGGACTCAGGACCCGTATTTCTTTCGAGCTGCCTTCGCACAAGCTCTGTGTGTTACACGTTGGCCGCCGTTAGGCTGAATCATTTAATGGCGGATTAACTGTAATAGCATCCCTTGGTTTAGTGGATAGAGTTAATTGTGGTTAAGTTCTATAACAAACGTGGGACAGCAGAGCAATGGATCAAGGAAGGCAAATACGCATTGAGTTGCATTAGCGTGTCTACTCGCCCAAGAACCTGAACAAATCGGTCTCCTTCGACAGAAGAAAACGCAGCAGGCTCCCCCCCTTACGACGGAGCGTCTGGTAGAAACTGAGAAATCTAAGGTAGTCTCGCATTCCCTCCTTCGAGTAGGAAGCCCCGAATAACCATGTTGGCATTGCTGAACAAGATCGGCGTCAGTGACCGAGAAGAGCCATTGTCGGGATCGTCGGCTTCAATCGGAGGAAACCCAATCAGATGACCTCGCAACGAGCAAGTGGCCTTCAAAACCAGACGATGGTGTTTTCGGATGGAACGAGACAGCGAGGTGGGGGCGACGAGAATGTTTGCCGAATCGAAACTCGCAATCAAGCCACTCAGTGCTTTCTTGTGATACGAATCCCGTTGTCACATTGTAAGGCGATGGTATTCCCTCGTCTCCGTGGGTTCCCGTCGTCGAGCGAGCAATGCCTTGTAGCGACAATGGATGAAATTGAGCAACAGTTGGGTGCCGTCGGAAATGATGGATGACTCCATATGAGGGCAAATAGGGTCAGAGCTCAGCTTATGCCTTAGTTTGAATTCCCTTGAGTTGTTTTTGAATTGCACCATGTAATTACTTTGCTGAGCTATTTGTTTCTAAGGACTCGGACAGTTTCTTCAATTGCTTACTCACTGCCGCGCTACTACCTATTTTCAGGGATTGTATGCTTTAACCGGGATTTCCCATATACATTTCACTGAACCACTCCTGCAAACTTTAAGTCTCATACTACCGTAATTTTCGCCTCAATTTCAAGATAATTCCAGCAGGTTCAGCATACTGTGCCGGAAGAGCCGCCAAAGAGTCGAGCACGTACGTCAAAGTAGGTGCTGGGTAACAAGTCCGAAAACAGAAACAACGCGGTACACATCAATTTAGTTTGATGTACATTTCTGAGCCGGTGTCAATAGCTATAAAACTGATAATCGGTTGTTTATAGGGCCACCCGGAATCGGCCCTTTTAATATTTCTTTACTCTTAAAGCCCCCCTTTTGTTAAGCCGAATCTGAGAGAAATGTCCCACACTCCTTCACTTTGCGGAGCAAAAGGGTTAGGGTGAATTTCGGTGGATCATCAAAAAAAAGAGGAACCGTGGACGATAAACAGCGACATAGAAGATTGCGTTTGCTCATCAAGGAGCTGAACAAAAAACGCAAAAAGCAGGCGAAAAAAATAGATTTGCTCTGCAATGACTTTATTGCAGCCCAGAGAGACTTTATCAAAAGTCTCAAGACGATAAGCTTTATAGCGAATTTCTACGAGTCAATCCTCGGGATAACGGACTTGAATGGTCTTTTACACACCACCGTCAAATTTATCAAAGAGGAAAACACCGACGCAAATATTACCTTCTTTTTGCGTCGGTCGGACAACTTTGAACATTATACGTTCGAAAGTGAGCAGCCAATCGCTCTCGAAAAGCAGCAGCTTGAGAATTGTTTCAGCGATGAGCTGATGAACAATATCTGCAAGTCGAACAAAGTGTGCACTCTCGATGACATGTTTGCAATGGGTCTGCAGGGCAACCTGCTTTGTTTAAATAAAATCTCAGGCGTAACAATCCCGCTGGATTTACACGGCTCATCATCAGGCTTTATTTGGATTTGCCGTTCATCGGAAAACAAATTGACCGCTGAGGAGATAAGCAACATTTCCGCTGTAACCTACGGACTTTCCCGTGCGATACAATCCTGCCAGGCAATGTTGCACTCTCCGGAATAATGGAATTTAGAATGTAGAATTTAGAATGTAGAATTAAGGAATCCCTTTTTCTACATTCTAAATTCTCAATTCTCAATTCTTAATTCTGCATTTATCGGTCTTACATCGCCCTCAATGTATAGAACAATGTCAGAGTTGCAACCCAAAACCTGCGAGATACGACTGAAAAATGGCTTTTTTAGTGAAAAAACAAAAAAACAAAAAAAAAGAAGTTATTCACCCCATTTAGTAAGTCGATAAGCGTTCATACCGCTTCAGATGCCCGGGGGCAGTATATGAAAAATAGTAAAAATGTTTGAGAAACAATTATTTAAATCAGTTTTAGGAGAAATTGAAAATGGGAAAAGCATCAGCTAAAAGAAAACCTGGAACCAAGGCCAAGGCGACTAAAAAAAGACCTGCCTCAAAGGCCAAGGTGACCAAAAAGAGCGCAAGCTCAAAACGCCCCACGGCCAAGAAGCAAGTAAGCTCGAAGCCCAAGGCGACCAAAAAGAGGTCCACCTCGAAGCCCAAGGCAACCAAAAAGAGAACCACTTCAAAGCCCAAGGCAACCAAAAAGAGAACCACTTCAAAGCCCAAGGCAACCAAAAAGAGAACCACTTCAAAGCCCAAGGCAACCAAAAAGAGCGTAACGTCGAAACGCTCAACAGCTAAGAAGCGCCCGACAGCCAAAAAGCGCCCGACAGCCAAGAAACGCCCGACAGCCAAGAAACGCCCGACAGCCAAGAAACGCCCGACAGCCAAGAAGCGCCCGACAGCCAAGAAGCGCCCGACAGCCAAGAAGCGCCCGACAGCCAAAAAACGCCCGACAGCCAAGAAGCGCCCGACAGCCAAGAAGCGCCCGACAGCCAAAAAGCGTCCGACAGCCAAGAAGCGCTCGTCAGTCAAGAGGCACGTAAGCCCGAAGGCCAAGGCAACCAGAAAGACCACTCCAAAGAAAACCGCCCAGAAAAGACGCAGCCCGGTAACATCAAAGGGCGAATTTGATTTCAACGCCTGGTTACTGCCCACTCTGGCTTTGGAGCAATATGAACCGAATATTGAGCAAGAGGTTGGTGTTGTGGACCAAATCAAGGGCTCTACCCGCTATGCCTGGATTGGTTCAGGTCAGTGCGGTGGAAGACTGGTCAAGTCTTTCTATGACCTTGGTTATAAGAAGGTCCTGGCTGTGAATACGACTCACCACGATTTAGATTTGCTCGATATTCCGAAGAACCAAAAGTTCCTGATGAACATCGGTGAGAAGGGTGCCGGCAAAGATATGGAAAGAGGCAAAGCAGCCGTCCAGAATCATCAGCAGGATATTCTGCACCTTACCAGGCAGACTTTCGGCACTCAAGTTGACCACATTATGGTTTGCTTCGGAGCTGGTGGTGGCACCGGCAGCGGCAGCGTTGTTGGATTGGTAGAGATTGCCAAAAGATATGCACGGTATATCGGCCTGAACAATCCCAACAAAAATGTGGGTGTCATTATGACTTTACCCACTATAGGTGAAGCCAGTTCTCCATTGATCGCTGAAAATGCATACAAAGCGGCCTGGGAGCTAAGTCAAATGGCCACCTCAGGAAAGATATCACCCCTTATCATTGTGGACAACGACAAGATTAACAAGATGTATCCGGGAATGACAGTAAGGTCATTCTGGCCCAGCATCAACAACACTGTCGCAAGTCTGTTCGATATCTTCAACAAGGTCAGCGCCTTGAGCAGCCAGTAC
>SDBS01006001.1_pt1 | contig 11832 bp, 9 predicted proteins | sample 2277091 | NCBI WGS metagenome assembly SDBS01 (sample SAMN10404972, study PRJNA504765) | marine sediment metagenome | isolation source: marine sediment core GS10_PC15, 163 cmbsf | place: Arctic Ocean: Southern Knipovich Ridge | collected 2010 | reverse complement strand
CGATGAAGAAGACAGGATGCTTGCACGCAGAATCGTCCGGATTCTTGTGCTTTACAGGATTCATCCGACCGCAAATATTCCTGCGGTGAAAGAATTGACCGAACAGGTTGCCTGTGCACTTTCCGATCAGGACCCGAATCTGAATGTTCAGTTTGTGGCAGAAACGATTCTGGACCTTCTGGTTGAAAAGAGCAAATTTCTTGTCAAACACCCTTCTGACACAGGGGATCCCCTTGATGTCGTTTACGAGGTCGTAACAGAAGAAGATCCATCTAAAACACTAAAGGCAAGAATTTCCAGAGCTGCATCGGAAATTCCTTCTGACGACACACGCCTGCTCACAACGGTCTTTTCTGAGTTGCCCGAATCCACATCATGGCCCGGACCCGGATTCTGGGAGCAGGGGGTTGATCGAATCATTATCTGGCTCCAGAGCACCCGGCGGGTTTTTGTTTCTTTTTTAACCCCGGAAGAAGAGACTCTCCATAAGGATCGGATTGCCCAGGCTATAGCTGGCGAAGATACGGATTTTACTTTTGTCATAGGCCTTGGGAAAACAGATTTTAAGCTGGAGCACACTGCAGTGTGGGAAATTCCTCTTTCTATGGATGAAGAAGAGAGTTCTATTTTTCGCGAGTATTTTGCAACAAAGCAGATTGCCTCAGGGCTGGATCCATCGAATCCTGCTGATGCCCCTCTCATTGAGACGGCCCGGGAGGCTGTTGAAAGGCTCAGACCTGCAGCGCACCAAGCTGCTTTAAATGTCTTTTATTCGGGAAACTTCGCAGACTTAAGGCTTACCGTAGAACCTGTGATCCGTCAGATGAAAAGGTTTGACAGGATCCTCGATGAGGCCGGCGGAATTCTGCTGGAAGCGCGATATCCCGGATACAGGAAAATTGCACCAAGGAAAGTATCACCTTCCCCAATATTATATCAACGCCTTATTGATGAGTTTATCTTCCCGGGAAGCATGAGCCTTCGGGATGCCCATTCGCGTGGATTAAGCGATGCCATCGAAGGCCTTGCAACACCTTTAGGGCTTGTGGAATTACGGTCAGGCTCGTATATTTTCGCGCCTGACCCTGAAAATCATCCCCTCCTCTCAACAGTGTTCGGTCTGATCAGCACAGCAGGAGAGACAAGGCTTGCGGATGTAATCCGTTCCCTTCGGACGGGCAGGTTCGGGCTTCCTGTTGACACCGCATATTTTCTGCTTTCAGCCCTTGCTTATGGCGGATTGATAACCCTTCTTAAAAACGGCCGTGCAATGCCCCTGGAACTTCTCCGTCTCACCGCGGTTAAGAATGCAGACGCACTGGTTCCTGGTGAGGTGATCGGAAAACATGACAGGGAAACGCTTGTTAATGAATGCACCTTTCTTTCTTCTGCCGGCGGGTGGGAATCCTTTGGATTGAGGCAACAGCGTGAAGCCTGGCAGGCGGTTGTCAAGTTCCGTGACTGGGCGCAAAAAACCGTGCCTGATGTGGAAAAACGTCTTTCTGCTTTTGTAGAGTTTTCCGCATTTGAGGCATTTGACCTGGGATCTTTGCAGTCACGGCTTAATGCATTAAAATCCCTGTCCGAAGAAATCAAGGTGTCCTATCCTGCCCGTGAAGGGCTTGAGCGTTTTCTGAAAGGATGGCGCGGCAACGGGTTTACTCCACATCATATTGAATTTATAAAGAAAATAAAAAAGTTTTTCGCTCAGCAGGCAGAGCAGTTTGTGTTTGTGAATCATTATATCCGCCATGCTGCTGTAGATCGGGCAGGTTCAGAAGACAAAGATATTGCGGAACTTAAAAGAAAAGTGCTGCTGCTGCTGGATCATCCGGGTGATCTTGTTATGGATGATGACGATTCCCGGTTAAAAGATGAATTCGATCGATTTCGGACAGCCTATGCAGATTATTACATCAAAAAGCACAACGAACATTACAAACAGTTTACAAAAAAACCCCTTTCCAGGTTTGCCAAAAGGGCGCTGGTGTTGTTAAAGCGGCTTGCATCTATTGAAATTCTGGATCGTCCCAGGGGTCTTGAGGGTCTCTTACGGGAACTGGAAGTGCCGAAAGTTGCAATATGCCGGAGAAATATTTCCGAGGAATTGATGCGATCACCTGTATGTAATTGCGTTTTTATCCCGGGTGAAACACCTGAGCCTCTTCAAACCGAAAGTCCGGAAGAGGTTATTGAGAAATTTCTCGATGAACATCTTTTTATTCTTAGAAATCCAAGGGTAAGAGAGGCGATTTCCGCCCGGATTTTTGCCCTTGCAGACGCCGACCCGGATACAGCCAAACGGCTTCGAAGTCTGAATACGCTTTTGGAGGATGAGCGTTCATCAGCATCTGCACTTCTCGATGTGTTGGATGATATTACCGCTGAGGAAATTTCAAAGTCTCTTGCCGGGCGGGTCAAGATTGAAAGACGCGGATTGAAAGATCTGTATTCCCATCTTGGCGGACGGAGGCTTGCACCGAATCAGGTTCGTGAAATCGTAAAGGAATGGATCAGTACATCAGGCGAAAACACGGTGATTGCCATCGAAGATGATGGTGATGTCTCATCCGTGGGCAGAATTTCTTCCCTTTCATGGTGGTCCATGATGCATCCAACACTTTTTAAGGAGGATGACCGTGTGGGAACCCGGGACATTGAGGCTGCTTTAGAGCGGCAGTTTCCTTCCTTAAAGCTGAAAGATGCCCTTACGCGTCTGGATGACGGCAGTCTTTTAACGTTTATGAGATATGAGCCTTTTCATACCAATGCGATTCGAATGGCATGGCTTCTGTTTTCGGAGCGGATTCTTTCTCAAACGCCCTGGCCGTACCAGAATGATCCAGACCAGGTTGAAATCAACTCCCGGCATGTTGAACAGGAAGTTGCCAGTGGAATAAAAGAACGATTAAGTGTGCTGCAAAGGATTGCATTACTTTCGAATGTTTCGTTTCCCGATGCACTCCGTGTAAGGATTCCTCTTTCTCAAATACTGGTCGATTCATGGGCGACAACGGAACTGCGCACGTTTGTCAACCAGAAGATTCAAATGGCCGCTAAAATGGGGGAAGAGTGGCTTGCTACGCTTCCGCCAGTTAAACCTGTTGTTCTATCAGACAATCCGATTGTAATGATTCTTGACGGAATTTCACCGGATGTCTGGCTCGAGACCATGGACAGACTGGGTTACAAAGCCAATGGAATGGAGCTATCCTGGTTTCGACTTGAAACTTCTCCGAAAACCGCGCTCGCAATTTCTGCGCTTTTCGGCTTTTCCCAGGATGCCATAGATGCATTCAATTCCAGAGATATACCGTATCATCATGTTAAGGGGGATGAGGAACATGGGCTGGATGATCTTCTTCCTGCTTTCTCTCCAAACAGACCAGTTGTGATCAGGGTTTCCCTGGTTGATGAGGGGGCGCATGCTGCACTCATGCGTCTTGCCGAGATGCCCCGGGCTGTTTGCAGGTTTTTGGAAAGAGAAATGCCCCGGCTTCAAAAGATATGCACTGCACAGAAACGCCGGCTTGTTGTAACAACGGATCATGGTCTTTCTCTTACCCGGACCGGGCTTTCCCACGGCAAGGGAGGGGTCTTTGAAAGAGCAGTGTTTCGTGCAGAGTGGTGAAAGGAACGCTGATGGTAAAAAGAATTGTATTCTTGTCTGGAGATTATGAAATTGAGGGGCTGCTCAACGAAAAAAGCGAGGATATGGGGGTTGTCATCACCCATCCGCATCCTCTCTATGGCGGAGATATGTATAATTTGGTGGTTGAAGCCATCGTACATGTATACCAAATAAAAGGATATTCAACATTAAAGTTCAACTTCAGGGGGGTTGGAAAAAGCCAGGGACGCTATAATAACGGCATTGGTGAACAAGAGGATGTGCTCGCTGCCCTTGCATTTCTTTTTGAAATGGGAATAAAAAAGATTGATCTGGCAGGATATTCCTTTGGTGCCTGGGTAAATGCGCATGCCATTAGGGAAGATACTCCCGTGGAGAATATGGTGATGGTTTCGCCACCAGTGGGGTTTATGGCTTTTCAGCCCACAAACGCATTGGATTGTCTGAAGTTTGTAGTAACCGGCAGCGAGGATGATATTGCACCTGCGGAACTAGTTGAAAAGATGATTCCCCAATGGAATGAAAAGTCTCGCTTTGAAGTGATTGATGGGGCCGACCATTTCTACGGAGGATATATGAAAGAACTCGAATCGGTTTTGTCTTCCAACCTGTAAAACCGGTGCAATATCGATGGTTTCGTAAAAAGTCTATTTTAATCACTTGGGCGAGCATTTTGGGGATGCCTTAGCCAGGATATTCGGGTTACGCAGGTTCTTGGCCCGCCTGTAATACATCGCAGAGTCTGTGGAGTAGATACAGAGGGCTGTCCATATCAGAACGAAGGTCAATATCTGGGCGTTTAAAAGCGGCTCATTATACAAAAAGACACCTAAAAGGAACATACAGCTTGGGGCTATATATTGCAGGAACCCCACGGTGGAAAGATTCAACCGCCTTGCACCTAGCGTAAAAAGAAGAAGAGGCAAGGCTGTGAGAAAAGCGGCTCCCATAAGGAAAAGGTCAATCTTGATACTTATGCGAAATAAGGCTCCGGTTCCTTTGTTGTCCAGGAATACGATATATGCCAAGGCGGGGAGGGCAAGGAAGATCATCTCCACTGAGAGGCCTACCAAAGAACTTACAGGGGCCACCTTTCGGATCAGGCCATAGAAACCAAAAGCAAAGGCAAGTGACAGAGCTATCCAAGGAAACTCTCCGTAATGGAAGGTTAGATATAGTACGCCGATCCCAGCCAACACCAATGACACAGCCTGCAGGGGCCTAAGCCGTTCTTTTAGAAAAACCATTCCCAACAGGACATTGATCAGTGGGTTGATAAAATATCCAAGGCTTGCCTGCAGGATATGTTCATTGTTGACAGCCCAGATGTAGATGAACCAGTTGAATCCAAGGAGTATCGTGGTGGGAAACAGGATCAGGAAGGTACGACGGTTTTTTAGGGCCGCTATGAGTTCATTCAAGTGCCTTTGGAATACAAGTATAATAATAAGAAATAGAAAGGACCAGATCGCCCGATGCATAATGATTTCAAGGGCAGGGATGTTACGCAGCACCTTCCAGTAGATGGGGCTTAATCCCCAGATCAGGAATGCTGCTGATGCATACGCCACACCGGGCAAGGACTCCTGTTGCGATTTCACAGTTTTGTTAGGTTCCATCAAATATTCGTGTTATAATGCAGGTAGCATAATACCGGGAAAGCGCACCATAGACTATTTGAAAGCTGATGTCAAAAGATAGTAAATCTTGTCCATCCTGACTCAAACTTGCCGTTCCCATTGTAAATCAACCCGTATTTATTGTTAATTCAAAAGGAGATCGTATTCCCATAAGCATTTCTACTGCCATTTTGCAGGATACAAAAGGAAAAATGATTGGAGGGGTAGAAACCTTCAGGGATTTAAGCGTTGTTGAAGAATTGCGTAAGGAACTTTCCAACAGACATTCCTTTCTGGACATCATTAGTAAAAACCAGGAGATGCAGCGTCTATTTGGAATGCTGGAGCTTATATCTGAAAGTGATACCACTGTCCTTATTGAAGGGGAAAGCGGTACGGGAAAGGAACTTTTTGCCAATGCTATCCACTCCTTAAGTCATAGGAAAAAAGGGCCGATGATTACTGTCAGCTGCGGTTCTTTACCCGACACGCTTCTTGAATCCGAACTCTTCGGGTATAAGGCGGGAGCATTTACAGATGCCAAAAAGGATAAACCAGGGCGTATAGCCCTGGCTGAAAATGGAACCCTTTTTCTGGATGAAATCAAGGAAAAACAACTGGAACCGAACAGCCACTGCTGCCCAAATGGGTATCCATCCAACCACACTTTGGCGTAAAATCAAGCGTCTAAATCTTGAGATTCCAAAACAAGATGGCCGGTCAAGCAAGAAATAATTGCATTATCATTGCATATATGAGATCGCACGCAAAGCGCTTTTAGGGCCGGAAACCATCGAGCTATTCAATAAATGCCTTGATGATCACCACGTTTGTGTCTGTGATGTAGATAGGGGGCTTTAACAGGTAAGGAAATGCAACAGCAAACTAAAATTTTTCAGGCCATGGAAAAGCCTGATTTTTATCCTCACAACGTGAGTACCATAGAACAACGTGAAACGCACATTTCCAAAGTCTTTCTGACAGGCGACTACGCCTATAAAATTAAAAAAGCAATTAATTTGGAGTTTCTCGATTTTACTACTCTGGAAAAGCGGCGACATTTCTGTGCTCAGGAAGTAATTTTGAATCGCCGCCTGACGCACAACGTCTATCTTGACGTTGTTACCATAACCCTTAAAGACGGCCGGTATTCACTTGAAGGAGCAGGCAGACCTGTTGAATATGTTGTAAAAATGCGTCAACTTCCTGAAGACTGTTCCATGAAAAGTTTGCTGCGGAAAGGAAAAATTGACAAAAAAGCCCTTGAAAATCTATCTCGCACTCTTGAAAAATTTTACGGTCAGGCTCACACCGGAGAACAAATCAATACCTTTGGGGCATGGGAAACAGTTTGGGCCAATTGTGAAGAGAACTTTAGACAAGTGGAAATGTTTGTTGGAAAGACACTCGATGAGCAGATGTTTCAAATTATTCGGTCTGCCACTCGATCCTTTTTACACAGAAGGAAAGAGCTTTTTCAGCATCGTATTGAAACTGAAAAAATTCGAGATTGCCACGGTGATCTGAGAACCGGACATATTTACTTTTCAGATGGAATTCAGATAATTGACTGCATCGAATTTAATGAACGTTTCAGATACGCAGACATCACTTCTGATCTGGCGTTTCTCACCATGGATCTCGATATCGAAGGCTACCCGCAAATCGCCCAGGACCTGCTTAATTCTTACGTTCAATATACAAATGACCGGGATGTGTTTGTCCTGATCAATTTCTATAAGTGCTATCGAGCCTTTGTACGTGTAAAAGTGACGTGCTTTCGCCTCCAGGAAGGCAATCTCGGTGAACAGGAAAGCGGCCTTCTCCTCAGAGAAATCCACCAGCACATGGAATTTGCCTATCGATATGCCTTGCAATTCACTCGGCCCACCCTCTGGGTGGTCTGCGGAATGCCGGCTTCAGGAAAGAGCACTATTGCCAATGCGTTGGCAGAGGCACTTTGTATTAATGTGTTACATTCCGATGTTATCCGGAAAAAAATATTTGACCTTAAACCCAACGAGTCGATTGACATGCCATTTGAAGAGGGCATCTATTCAAAAGGGGCCAGTTCTCTTACCTATGGAAAAATTCTCCTGATGGCGCAAGAAGAGATTGAAAAAGGGAGTTCCGTCATTTTGGATGCAACATACGGCAGTCGTCATAAGCGTATTGAAGTTATTCGCATGGCACAGGATATGGGTAGTAACGTTATCTTTGTTGAGTGCGTATCTTCTGAACCCACACTTAAAGAGCGTCTCAGGAAGCGTGATACGACCGCTGGAATTTCTGATGCACGTTTATACCACTTTGATAAATTTAAGACCCGGTTTGAACCTTTGGATGAGATACATGCTGTAATGCATATCCGTGTCGATACTGAAAAGCCCTTGAATAAAAATATGCAGAAGATCCTTTCCCAGGATTATGCCTTACTGTAAATAAATGGCTCCACCGGAAAATCTGCAGAAAAATCGTCGCTCCTGAAGGGCAAACAATTTTGAGAATTTCTTGCAAAAGTACACCATAGGTTTTGGTGAAGCGAATGGTTGAATTTAATACTCTCGTCATGCTATGAATATTTATAATTTTAGAATTCCTTCAAGATTGTTTATGCAGGTTTTAGGTGAAGCACGCAGTATTGTTTCGGAAGCACTGGTAACAGGAAAAGCCCTCAGAATTGAGGGCGGAACATATGAAGTGCGCGGAACGCGCAGGCGTCGCCGCAGAAGAGGCGGCCGAGGATTGTACTGAGTTCGTTTCACTTATCTTGAAATCTATATTTGCAAAAACTATGTGATCTTGGTTACTATTGAATAATGAAAACAAATATAAAAGGATGCATTCAGATTTATACCGGAGACGGCAAGGGCAAAACAACTGCTGCTTTGGGAGTTGCGATCAGAGCTGCAGGCTATGGGTTGAAAACATATATAGGCCAGTTCATGAAGGGACAGCACTATGGTGAACTGACGGCGTTGCGTGACAATCCCTGCATCACGGTTGAACAGTACGGAGATATAAAGTGCATTCAGCGCGAAGAAGTAACTCAGAAAGATATAGACCTGGCTGGAAAGGGGCTTGTCGTGGCTCTTGATGCCATGCTTTCAGGACAATATGACATTGTTGTACTTGATGAGATAAATGTGGCAATCTGGTTCGATCTGTTTTCAGTAAAACAAGTGATGGATTTTCTGGATAAGCGCCCGGAAAATGTGGAAGTAATTCTTACCGGTCGACGCGCTCCACGGGAGTTGATCGAATATGCCGACCTGGTGAGTGAGATAAAAGAAGTTAAGCATTATTATAATCAGGGGATTCTGGCACGAAATGGAATCGAACGTTAGAAACTTCAAATTTTACATGAGGATGATTCTTTCGTCTGGTGATCCGCCATCCTGTTTTGTGATTTCAATATTAAGACGCTTGGTTTACGCCAAAGTGTGGTTGGATGGATAACTATTTGGGTTGAAGAGGCTGTTCGGTTCCAGTTATTTTCTTGGAGATGGATGTTTTACCTGATAAAAAAATCCTCTTTGCTGTTCCACGACCACAATCTTTTTATCTTTTCCAATTACCAGAAAACAAACAGGTTGTCCAATTTTCGCTTCATAAAGCAATTGGTTATTGAAAAAGTTGTGCTAATCAATGTTCATAGTTTTACGCCTTAAAGCTTTTGCTTCATCGAAAAATGGTATTTCCCCTGATTTTTGTATTTGTTTGCCCGATTAAAAACCTCCAAGGAAAAAATTACTTGACAACACCGGTAATAATTCATATTTTGTTATGAGCATATACTCATAAAGGATGGCCTATGGTGCGCCCACAAAAAAATCGTTTTGTCAAGTTTGATCCGGATATCAGTTACTTCAAACCAAGAGGAATTCCCATGCAAAACCTGGAGGAGGTTCGCCTTACAGTTGATGAAGGTGAAGCTATAAGGCTTGCAGATCTTCTGGGCATGTCTCATGAGGAAGCAGGTCGCCACATGGGAGTTTCAAGAGCAACTTTCGGGCGGATTGTCCAAAGGGCGCGAAAGACTGTTGCAGATGCACTGATCAACGGAAAGGCCATAAATATTGAAGGCGGAAACTACAAGATAGTCAAGGACGCACGTATATTTAAGTGCCGCAAATGCAATAATAAGTGGGAGGAACCAAGAGGCACAGGCAGGCCAAAAAACTGCCCAAAATGCAATCATGATGATATTCACCGCACAGAGGAGAATGAATAAATGCATTCCTTCTTAAGCGGTAAACAGCTTCATTTTTTCTGTTTATGGAACAAGGGAGGACAGCCATGCCGCTATTTGATTTCCTGTGTATAGACTGCGGAAAGCCAAGTGGAATTCTCATTGCCGGTTCAGGCGGCCTGCCAAAGTGCAAAAACTGTGGCAGCCATAACCTGAAAAAACTCCTTTCCGCACACTCCTCACTGTCCGGGCTGAACAAAGACAGAATGCCCGGACCTGGATTGCTTGCTGTGGATCTACCCCCAGCCAGGCCGATTGCGCCGGGCAGTTGCTGCAGAAAGTAACCCATATAAGGCCGATCGCCTCACAACCACCGTTGTCGGCCTAACTATGAATGGAGGTAAGTTATGAAAATAGCTGTTAGTTCGTCTGGAAAGGGTTTGGATTCACAGATCGATTCACGTTTTGGCAGATGTGCGTATTTTTTGATCGTCGAGACAGACGATATGAGTTTTGAGGTTTTTGACAATGAAAGTAGTGCTTTAGGTGGTGGGGCCGGTATTCAATCAGCCCAATTTGTAGCTTCCAAAGGAGTCAAAGCTGTAATAACAGGTAACTGCGGACCCAATGCTGTACTTACCCTTTCTGCAGCCGGTGTGGAACTGTACGTCGGGAATACAGGTGCCGTAAATGAAGCCCTGGAAAAGTATAAAAGCGGAAATCTGACACTCACAAACAAAGCCAATGTGCCTGAATATAGCGGTTTGGCTGACGGAACAGGTGTTGGCCGCGGCTTGGGCATGGGTGGCGGCAGAGGTATGGGTGGCGGCAGAGGTATGGGCGGCGGGGGAGGAATGGGCGGCGGGGGAGGAATGGGCCGCGGCAGGAAAATGTCATAAAGAATTTAAAACTGCAAGCGATCTTAAAATGCTACTAAAGAGGAGGTTATAGGATAATGCCAAAAGGAAGCCAGAGCTGTGGAATAAATAGTCAAAAAGATCAGCATGCGATACAGGATGCTGAGATAAAAGATAGGCTAAGCCATATCAGGAACAAGATCCTGGTTATGAGTGGCAAAGGGGGAGTGGGTAAAAGCACTTTAGCTGCCTATCTCTCCGTGGCCTTAGCCAAAAAGGGCTATAAAGTTGGCCTGATGGACGTTGACCTTCATGGTCCAAGCATACCGAGAATGTTAGGTCTTAAGGGAAAAATCAAACCCTCGACTCATTCCGGCAAAGCGATTCCGATCAATTTCATGCCCAATATGCATGTCATATCCATTGAGACGCTTATGGGAGAGAATAAGGATACGGCGACTATCTGGAGAGGTCCGCTCAAGATAGGTGTTATAAGGCAGTTTATATCAGATATCGAATGGTCGGATCTCGATTATCTGATCATTGACTCTCCACCGGGGACAGGGGATGAACCTTTGACCGTAGCTCAGACTATTCCTGATGCCAGGGCATTGATCGTGACCACCCCACAGGAGATTTCACTGGCTGATGTTAGAAAATCCATAAATTTTTGCCGGGAAGTGAAGATGGATATCATGGGCTTGGTTGAAAATATGAGCGGACTCCAGTGTCCGCACTGTGGAAAAAATATTGATCTTTTTAAGGCCCATGGAGGTCAATTGACGGCAAAAAAAGAGAACTTGGCGTTTTTAGGAAGCCTGCCCATAGAACCTGAGATTGTCAGTCAAGGGGATGCCGGTAATCTTGCAGGTATGGATGATGATAAGCTTCTCTATGTTCGGGAATTTAATAAAATGGTGGAAAAGATTGTAAAATTGAGTGTCAGAGATGAACCTGTGCCTGTGAAAGAAGAAAGAGAGATAAAAGAGAAAAAGGGGAATGCAATGGAGAAGGTTATCTTTGCGATCCCTGTAGCAGAGGGGAAGCTTGCAGCCCATTTCGGGCATTGTGAGCAGTTTGCCCTTGTTGAAACCAAGAATGGGAAGATTAAGGGTACATTAATGCAGACACCTCCACCCCACGAGCCCGGTGTTTTACCTAAATGGCTCCATGAGCAGGGAGTGAATATTGTTCTGGCCGGGGGAGTTGGTGCAAAGGCACAGCAGCTATTTGAGGAAAATGGTATCAAGGTCATCACGGGGGCGCCAATGGATTCACCTGAGTCTCTGGTCAATCAATATCTTTCCGAATCTTTAGTGACCGGAGACAATATCTGTGATCACTAAATTAGAAGGTCGCTCTACAATTTTATATGAGGAAGTTAAAAATGGAAAAAATGAGGTTAAAATGGAAGGATCATCTCCCGATTAGTTGTAGTAAATTAAGGCAAGTCAAGTGAACAATCTTCAAGTGAGGTGATGTAGTCCCAGAGGGTTCAAGGGGTCAAGGATTCAAGGGTTCGAGTGATCCGCC
>SDBS01006000.1_pt1 | contig 11833 bp, 10 predicted proteins | sample 2277091 | NCBI WGS metagenome assembly SDBS01 (sample SAMN10404972, study PRJNA504765) | marine sediment metagenome | isolation source: marine sediment core GS10_PC15, 163 cmbsf | place: Arctic Ocean: Southern Knipovich Ridge | collected 2010 | reverse complement strand
TGTAACAAAAACAGGTGAAATCGCAGGACCTAGAGTTTTAGAACATATTGTCGATGTGGTTTTAGATTTTGAAGGTGAAAAACAAAATGGCTTTAGACTCCTTCGTTCTGTTAAAAATAGATTCGGTCCAACCGATGATATAGCCCTTTTTCAAATGAGTGAAAAAGGTCTGAAAGAAATAGCTAATCCATCCGCTGTTTTTTTAGAAAAAAGAAACAAAAACTTATCAGGATCTATAATAGCTGCAACCATCGAGGGTATAAGGGCCATTTTAATCGAAGTGCAAGCTTTAGTTGCAGCGTCGGGCTTTTCAATGCCAACCAGAAAATGCGCAGGACTTGATCAAAATAGATTAGCTCTTCTTTTAGCAGTTTTAGAAAAAAAAGTTCGTTTTCATCTAAAGGATTTAGATGTTTTTGTCTCCGTTGCCGGAGGTATGAAAATAAAAGAGCCAGCAATAGATCTTGCCATCTTACTTGCTATCGCCTCTTCTTTTTCTAATCGATGCTTAGATTCAAATACTTTAGCCATTGGAGAGATTGGACTTTCAGGAGAGATAAGAGCTGTTACCAGAATTGAGTCTCGGATTAAAGAAGCGATTAATATGGGCTTTGAAAATATAATCCTTCCTAAACAGAATCTAAAAGAAATAACAAACTCAATCAAACAAAAAATAAATCTTATTCCAATCGATCTTGTCGATGAAGCAATTGAAAGATTGTCTTAAAACCCATCAAAAATTCATAATCAATGAATAATAATTTTGATATTAATGGTAATTAATATTATTAGTAAGAAAAGGGTTAGTTTTATATATAAAGGAGTGGTCTTTGAAAATTATTAAACAATTGTTTTGGATCGTTCTTTTAATATTAAATATTGCCTTGTTTGCACAAGAGCTAACTGTACAAGAGCCATCCGATGACTCTTATTGTAGTGAAGAGCTTGAATGCACAGAGCCTTCTTGCAGCAATGTGCAAATAGATAAGAATGCACCTGCTTTTGAAAGGTCTCGCTATTTGCTCAGATGATCTGCCTAAAGGTTATTTAGCGCCGGCTAGAATTGATGTTTGTGGTAGCAAAGATTATACAATTCTTAGCTTCATCTATTGGGAGCCCCTTTCAAATCAATTAGATCTCGGGACTGCTAATTTAAATAATGTTAACCAATTTAAAGTAGTGAGAACAAAAAGTTCTTCTGATTTCAAACCAGGTTTTAAAGTTGGTTTCGGAAAATATTTTAGTTATGATGATTGGGAGCTATATACTCAATATACGTTTCTTCATATGACAAAAAGGTCAAGTTTTGATCCATCGAGTTTCTTTGGAGAGTTTTATACTTCTTGGTTTTTTCTAAACTCTAATTATGATCTACCAACCATTACAAGTAATATTGATAATACCTGGAAAATGCATTTGGATAAAATTGATTTAGAGTTGGCCCGGCCTTTTTATGTGGGCAGCAAAGTAATCTTTAGGCCCTATTTAGGCGGATCTCTACATTTTTTTGATCAAAAATATGGCCTATCTTTAACAACGGTATCAATGCAATTTGTTTCCATTAAATCTATATCTTGGGCTCTTGGACCTAGATTTGGACTCAATATGCAATATTTTTTGCCCAAAAATTTTAGAATCTTTGGCAATGGAGCAATCAATTTAATGTACTCTTCTAATAAAACTAAAGGCTTAGGCTCTGAGCAGATAAATGATTATAATTTAATCGATGATAAAAAATATATTCTAAGAGATGTTCAAGAGATTATAATAGGGTTTGGTTGGGGCAAGTATTCAGCTAAAAAGAATTGGTACTATGATTTAATCTTGGCCTATGAAGCTCAAAAATACTCGCAAACAAACTTTATGAGTAGATATGCCCAGACTTTTTCTGTAGAAGTGGCCGGTAATGTCTCAACAGTATTAGTAAAACCTGGCGATCTTTTCTTGCATGGATTAACTACAAGTTTTAGACTCGATTTCTAAAGATATTTAAAAACTCTTTGGAGCATGGAAATAATAATTATTCTCAAAAATTAACACTGCTAGAGTTTTTTTAAGCAAAAAAAAAATTGCTTAAAAAAATATTTTTATACTAATCTTTTTTCAATCTAAAATATTTAAAGGTTTGAAATGAAATTTAAGATTAAATGTTTTTTAGTTTTATCCTTTTTTATATCTTTTTTTTCTCAAAAAGATGTTTTTGCTAATGTTTTTTACACTTTGCCTGCACAAGAATTTATAACAGCTTTTGAAATAGGTATTACAACCAATGATACCGGACAGTATGTCTATCTTGCAATTGGAGATAATGTAGTTCCTTTTAATAATTTAAATATTTTTGTTTCATCTGATTTTGGAAGAACTTTTTCGGATCCTGTAGTGCTTGATGGAATACTTGTAATTCCCCAAATTATTACTAATGATACGGGCCAATTTGCAAATGTTATCTGGGCGAATGGTGCAACAACACTTACTAGTTTTTCTTCCGATTTTGGAGCTAACTTTTCTTCAGCAATATCGGTAGACATTGATTCAAATAACCCTCTTTTAACTGCTAGCAGATCTGGACAGTTTGTCTATGGAATTTGGGATGCTGGTATTATTCATTTGAGAGCATCTTCTGATTTCGGGCATAGATGGTATCCAATAATTACCATGGGTTCTACAGGAGGACCTTCATCCCCACCTAAGATATCAACAGATAATAGTGGCAGATATGTTTATGCAATTTGGGAAGATAGTTCTGATAAAATTCAAGTGCGAGTATCTTCAGACTTTGGGGAGAGTTTTGCATCTTCTGCTGAATTGGCACCAGGAGGTTCTTTAACTCCAGATATAACAACAAATAGCGATGGGCAATTTGGTTATGCTATTTGGGAAGACTCGACGAGATTAAAAGTATCAACATCATCAGATTTTGGAGTTAATTGGACAACATCGATCGAGTTGGGTTCTTCTATCTCTCAATCTAGACCAGAAATAGCAACTGATAAAACTGGGCAATTTGTTCATGCACTCTGGACGGATGGTACTGCTAAAGTTCAAGTGCGCTCATCTTCAGATTTTGGTGCAAATTTTAAGCCTGCAAAAGTGTTAGGATTGAGATCGAGCTCAACTTCAGCTACTCCTAAATTAGCAACTGATATTACTGGCCAGTATGTTTATGTAATTTGGAATGATTCTACTTTTAATGTATTAATGAGCGTTTCAACTGATTTTGGCAATAGCTTTGAGCTTGCCACTACATTAACAAGTTCTCCAGAAGCAACATCAAAAACATTTACGAATCTAGCGTTGAATCTTTTTGGTAAATATGTTTATGGATTCTGGCTTAATGATGATCTGAGTACTAGAATACCAAAATTTGTAAATGCTACAAGACTCTTATTTCCTAAAAAGGTTTCACTTATGAATCAATAAAAAATCTAAGAAATTGATATGTTAAGTGTGATTAAAAAAAGGTTTAAACAATTTGTTCTATATCAGATTCTTGCTTGTTAGATGATCTAAAACAGTTCAAACAGTTTTTTGCTCTCTGAAATAAATTAAAAATCTTGTCTTTGACAAAAGTTGAAATTACAAAACCGGTTGTTGGGATAAAAGCGTTTAGAAGAGGGCTATCATTGCCAATAGCTAGAAAAATTGAGCTACAAACTCCATAAGTTATAATACTTAAAGCTGCAGTTTCTTTAATATTGTATTTTTTTGAGTTTTCTAGCTCTGCTTCAATTTGATTTAATCTAAACTCAATATTTGATCTATTCGTATCTTGAGTATTTGGGAGATCTTGAGTTTGAGTGAATATATCAACTTTTTTTCGTATTACAGCTGTTAACATAAATGTGCCTTATTTTTTTATATAAAATATCATTTTTTATGAGTTTAAAAGTTATATTGATAATATATATTATATAATAAAGTTTAATTTTATTAAACATGCAAATTACGAAAACATTTTAAAATAAAATTGTATATTAAAAATTAGCTGAATGTTTTAAAGCGATTTTGGTTTTTTGAAGAGCAGATATTCTAGTTAGCTGCTCTTTTCATTAGTTTCAGATATTATAATATTTACAATTTTTGCTATGTATATTAAAGTTTCAGCTTATATTAGGATTATTTTTTAACTATTAAATTTATTTTTTAATAAATAGGAGTTTTTATAAATGTCAAATTATCAGTTGCCAGATCTAGATTATGATTATGGAGATCTAGAACCTGTAATGACAGCCCAAATGCTTGAGATTCATCATGATAAGCATCATAGAGCGTATGTCAATAATTTAAATGCTGCTTTAGAAAAATATCATGAAGCTGAGAAGAAAAAAGATGCTGAGAAAATGGTTGGGCTTCAATCAGCTATAAAATTTAACGGCGGTGGCCACATAAACCATTCAATTTTTTGGCAAATCCTAGCGCCAATTAAAAATGGAGGAGGAGTAGTAGATAAAAACTCTTCTATTTATAAAGCAATTGAAACATATTTTACCTCTTTTGAAAATTTTCAAGAGACCTTGAATGCTCAAACTACTAAAGTTCAAGGCTCTGGTTGGGGTTGGTTGGGATATAATCGTCAAAATAAAAGTTTAACTATTCAGACCTCTCAGAATCACGATCTTTTAAGTGCGAGAGGTATTTTTCCAATTTTTTGTATCGATGTTTGGGAGCATGCTTATTATTTGAAATATAAAAATTTAAGACCCTCTTTTGTACAAGATATTTGGAAAATTTTAAACTGGAAAGAGATTGAAAATCGTTATAAAAAAATTATTAGTTAACCTTTTTAACTAATAAATTTTTTATTACTGATATCTTAGTATAAGCTATTTACTGATAATAGCTTATGTTAGTATTGGGCATTATTAAACTTGTTAAATTAGACCAAATAAGGTAAAATTAACACTAAATTAATTAAACCAAATTAAAGACTATGGGACTTTTTTCTAGATCACAACCCAAGATAAAAGTAGAGAACACCAAAAAAGATAGTTATAGTGGATGGATAAAATGCTCACACTGCTTTGAGATGATCCATGCTAATGAGCTTCAAGACAATTTAAATTGTTGTCCAAAATGCTCTTATCATTACCGGTTAAATGTTAAGCAAAGAATGAATCTTCTTTTAGATGATAATAGTTTTATTGAACTATTTACCAATATTATGCCTAAAGATCCCTTAAAATTTGTGGATTCACAAAAATATTCAAAAAGATTAAAAGCTGCTCAAGAAAAGACTAACTCTGATGAGGCGATAATAGTGGGCGTTGCTTTTGTCAATTCTAAAAAAGTGGCAATAGGTATTATGGACTTTAGTTTTATGGGAGGATCTATGGGTTCTGTTGTCGGGGAGAAAATTACTTTGCTAATCGAGCATGCAACTAAAAAAAGTCTTCCTTTAATTATTGTTTCAGCCTCTGGTGGCGCTAGAATGCAAGAATCAATTCTATCTTTGATGCAAATGGCTAAAACATCGGCAGCTCTAACCCGGCTTCATAAAAAAAGACTACCCTATATTTCTATCTTAACTAATCCAACAACTGGTGGGGTGACAGCTTCTTTTGCTTCTTTAGGTGATATTATTATAGCAGAACCTAATGCTTTAATAGCTTTTGCAGGACCTAGAGTTGTAGAGCAAACTATCAATCAAAAACTGCCCGATGGCGCTCAAAAATCTGAATTTTTATTAGAAAAAGGTATGATTGATTTAATTGTAAAAAGAGATGAGTTAAAAAAGAAAATTTCTTTTTTTGTTGATTTTTTAATGCATAATCCAAAAGATATAACAAGTGAGAAGATGCCTAAAAGATTAAAACAGCTTTTAAAGGTGGCAGCTTCAAAAAAAACGGATGAACACATAGCTGTAAAAGCAAATAAGAAAAATGAACAAAAAAATCAAAGTTAAAATTATTACTGAAGATAATGATTGTATTCCAACCTATGCTACTTTAGATGCAGCCGGAGCAGATTTAAAAGCAAATATTTCTGATAACATAACTTTAGCACCTGGAGAGTCTAAACTTGTTCCAACCGGCATCTTTTTAGAAATACCCACTGGATTTGAAGCGCAAATAAGACCAAGAAGTGGCCTGGCTTTAAAAAACTCAATTACAGTTTTAAATACACCTGGTACCATCGATGCTGATTATAGAGGAGAGATTAAGGTCATCTTAATAAATCATTCCAAACAAAACTTTATCATTGAGCCTAAAATGAGAATAGGTCAAATGGTATTAGCACCAACATATCAGGCGGAATTTGTAAAAACTCAAGAACTGTCTATATCAACTAGAGGGGAGGGGGGTTTTGGCCATTCTGGGACGCATTAAAAAAGCAACAAGCTTTATGGATTTTTTAAATCGTTTTAAGAAAAAATCAGCCCTAAAAATATCTGATTTTTTAAATGTTGATAACATCTCCTTTTTAGAATCAAAAAATAAAAACGATATTATTTTAGAACTTATCGATCTTTTGGAAAAATCTAAGACTCTTACACAAAAAGATGAATTTTATAAAAAAATAATCGAAAGAGAAAAAATTATCTCAACCGGTATTGGAATGGGAGTTGCTATTCCCCATGCTAAACTCGCTAATTTAGATGATTTTTTTCTAGCTATAGGTGTTCAAAAAGAATATAAAATTAATTGGAACTCTATAGACAAATTGCCGATTAGATTAGTTTTTATGATCGGAGGTCCGGAAGAAAAACAAAACGAGTATTTACAACTGCTCTCTAAACTAACCATGGCACTGAAAAATGATCATTTTAGAAGAAATCTTTTAAAGGCAACTACCAAAGAAGAAATAATAAAACTCTTTAGACATTTTTGATTTTTTTCAAAAAAACTCTTCAATTGTTTTTAATTTTATGATATCTAAGATAAGTTAGTTTTAATTTGATGAGGTTTTATAAATATGGATTTGGAAATTAAAGATGTATCTGAGCTTTTAAATGTATCTGAAAAAACAATTAAAAAATGGGTTGGAGAAGGTAAAATGCCAGCTTATAAATTAGAAAATAAAATTAGATTTTCTAGAACTGAAATAGAAGATTGGATGCTAAATTCTAAAATGCAAAAAGAGAAAGATAGTAATCTAATTAACCTAAAAAGTGAAAAAGCAAAAAAATTAGTCGCAAAAAAAATAGGAACTCAAGCCTTTTCTCTTTTCAGAGCTTTATACAAAGGCACTGTTATAAATAATATCAAAGGTGACACCAAAGAAGAAGTTATTAAATCTTCTGTTAAAGTAATAGCCAAAAATCTATCTCTAGACGCAGATGTTTTAACAGATCTTCTCTTAGATAGAGAAAATCTAATGCCAACAGCCCTAAATCATGGGGTTGCTGTTCCTCATACCAGAGATTTTTTACTTCCCAAAACCTATGATGTAGTCTCTGTTGTCTATTTAAATAAACCAATCGAATACGGCTCTTTAGATGGTGAAAAAGTAAAAACACTTTTTTTCTTATTTGCCTGCGATGATAAAAGACACTTACATCTTCTTGCTAAAATAGCCCATCTAACCAGAAATGAAGAGACCCTAAATTTTATCCATCAACATCCAAGTAAAACGCATCTTTTGAATTTCATCAAAAGATGGGAAACAAAACTTAGTCTTGAAAAAGTTAGCAGTTAAACTATTTTGTGTTTGAAAAAATTGGTTTCTAAAAAAAGAGAAAAGCTTTTTTTAACAAGAAAGAAAAAAAGATGAATTTATCATAAAATTAGTAAACCAATGATATCCTAAGGCTGCAGAAAATCCATAAGATTCTTTTAATATCCCCATAGCAATGTCTGAAACAAAAGCGCGCCCTATTTGAGGATAAACATCTTCTAAAGGGTAGTCGCTAAGATTATTCAAATGAATTGCTGCAAATAATATAGAGGTTATTGCTATTCTTGCAATTTTGCTATTTCTTGAATCAAACCAAGCAGCTTTGGCAGGAGATATTTTATTTAATAAAAACTGAGGTATCTTTTTTAATAGTAAATCTTGAATTAAAAATCTAAAAAGAACCTCTTCAATAATAGGGCCTGAAAAACTCATCGGTTTAAAGAAAAAAACTGATTTTATAAGAGCTGGGGACACGATTTCTTGTTCTAAGTAGTTATTTATTTTTTCTGATGTCATTAAAATGGGGCAAGTAGAATTTAATAAGTCACTATGATCACCTGGAATCTCAGTATAGTTTGTCAAAAACTCTATAAGTTTTGGTCTCAAACCTTGATTATCTATAAGTTCTGAGTACGTATTTAATATATTAAATGAGAACTTTGAGGTAATTGTTGCTTTTGCTTTTTTCTCTATAGGAGCGACTAAAACAGAAGACGCAGCCCCTATCATAAAATTCTTAGCTTAGTTAAGACCCGGACAGGGAATCCTTATTGCTAGAGTTGTCACTTTTTGAGCCGTTTTTATTTATTAATACCTAATATTGTAATATTGTATTTTAATTAATGCAAGCGTGTTTTTAAATTAATGTAACAAAAAAATATTTTAATGATTATTAACATTGAATTTTTCTAAAAAATCTTATGTTATCTTTATAACCTTTCCTTATTGCAAGGAAAGTTTGAAAAACATTTATGATCTTCCCTAGCATCAAGTTATAAATCTTATTTTGAATATTATTTAAAACAATATTATAAATACGTGTTATTATAATTTTTAATAATGTAATTCGTTGATAGAATATCAATTAGCTGTATAATGGTTTCTTTTTTTATTAACCCATATAAGGTGAATCATGAAAAGCATAATGAAATTCGTTTTTGTATTTTTATTAGCTGGTGTGGCTTTTGCAAATAGCCCTAATCTAGAAAATACTCAAACCTTTAAAGAAACTCAAGAAGAGACAAAAGCTTTAGATATAGAAAAAAAAGCTCCATCTAGAAGAGAGCTTCAAAGAAGTCAAAAATATTTCAAAGAAGATCCAACTTACAAAACTACTTATGTAACTTTTGGTGGAGTTGGAGTTCCTATTAAAAATAATTATGTTGTTGCCCCGGCAATAAGCGGCGGTTGGCTTTTTAGAGAAGATAAAAAAGGGGTAGATGTATCACTCTCTACTGCTTATCTATTTAAAAAACCAATTAGAGTTTTTTCGCTAACTTTGCCAAAAGTGCAATATCTTACATTTTTAAGGGATGTTAAATCTAGCGCTAAACATAGCGGATATTTTGGTATTGGTGGTAGTTTTCATAATATGTTTGTTGCTACAAAAGAGAAAACTACTGAGATTGATGAATATAGTGATGCGACCTATACATATAACCGAGAAAAAGTGGTTTCAGCTTATTCTGGTTTAGCAGCTAATGCTTCACTTGGTTATAATTATAAATTAGGTGATAAACTACAAAGCTATGTTCAATTAGGAGCAAATATGCCAACACCTTTATCAATCTATTTTAAAGGTGATATTTATAAACCTTCTTTTGAATTAAATCTTGGACTTGGATTCTAATTTTTTAAGAAAAATTTGGCTGAGTATTTTTTGTTTAATACTCAGCCAATATTTAATTTGAATCTACTTTTGCTAAATCTTCTTTATCATCTTGAGTTTTTTCAATTTCATCGAAAACAATTTTTTCTTTATCAGCAGATATCTTGTAATCGACTTTCTTATCAGGATTTAAAAGGAGTTTTTCAGCGAGAGGGTCTTCTAGATATTGTTCGAGAGTTCTTTTAAGAGGTCTCGCTCCCATCTCTGGTTGATAGCCTTTATCGACTAAAAAGACTTTAGCTTTTTCATCTAAAGTTATGATAATACCTTTTTTGTTCACTCTATCTTGTAGTTTCTTAAACTCAAGATCAACAATAAGTTTAAGACTTTCTTTATCTAAAGTTTTGAAGATGATGAAATTATCTAAACGATTTAAAAACTCTGGTTTAAAGTGCTTTTTAACAGCGCCTTCGATTTTGGTTTGCATTGTTTTATAATCTAAAAGGTTGTCAGGTGCTCCAAAACCCATTTCAGTTGACTTTCTGATCAGATCGGCACCTAGATTAGAAGTCATGATGATAATGGTATTTTTGAAATCGATTTTTCTACCCATTGAATCTGTTAATTTTCCTTCTTCCATAATTTGAAGAAGTAAATTCATAACATCAGGGTGAGCTTTTTCAACCTCATCGAATAAAATAACAGAATATGGTCTTTGTCTGACCTGTTCAGTTAATTGACCGCCCTCTTCATGACCAACATAGCCTGGAGGAGAACCAATTATTCTGCTAGCTGCAAATTTTTCCATGTACTCTGACATGTCAACTTGAATAAGAGCCTCTTCACCACCAAATAAATGGATTGCTAAAAGACGAGCTAAGTGAGTTTTTCCAACACCTGTTGGACCTAAAAATAGAAATGATCCGATTGGTCTATTTGGATCTTTAATATCGGCTCTAGATCTTTTGATAGATTTACAAACATTCGTTACCGCATCTTCTTGACCAATGATATCTTGGAAAAGAGTTTTTTCCATATGCACAATTTTATTGATCTCAGACTCTGTTAGACGGGATAGTGGAATGCCAGTTTGTTTAGCAACTATTTGTGCAACATCTTCTTCATCAACAATCGCTTTATGTTCTTCTTTGGATTGCTCTCTTTCTTGTTTTATAATTTGAAGTTTTTCTCTTAATTTTTTCTCTGAATCTCTGAGTTTGGCCGCTTTTTCATACTCTTGTTTGCCAATAGCTTCTTCTTTAGCCTTTTTTAGAGTTTCTATCTCAGATTCATACTTTAAGATTTCAGGTGGTTGATGCATTGTTTCAATTCTAGCTTTAGCACCCGCTTCATCCATTAGATCAATCGCTTTATCTGGCAGAAATCTACCAGAAATATATCTATCTGACATCTCAACAGCGGCTTCAATCGCTGTTTGGGTGTAGCTACAGTTATGGTGAGATTCATATTTTGATTTTAGTCCATCTAAAATATGTCTGCTTTCTTCAGTCGATGGTGGCGCTACATGAATTTTTTGAAATCTTCTCTCTAAAGCGGCATCTTTTTCAATGAATTTTCGATACTCATCAATTGTTGTCGCTCCAATACACTGAATCTCTCCACGAGAAAGCATCGGTTTTAAAATGTTGGATGCATCAATCGCGCCTTCAGCAGCTCCCGCTCCTACAATAGTATGAAGCTCGTCAATGAAGAGTAAAACGTTACCATTTTTTTTGATCTCATCCATGACAGCTTTTATTCTTTCTTCAAATTGACCACGATATTTAGTTCCCGCAATCATCAGTGTCAAATCTAAAGAAATTAATTTTTTATTTCTTAAATTCTCAGGTACTTCGCCTTGTATAATCGCATGCGCTAAACCTTCAACAATAGCTGTTTTTCCAACGCCCGCTTCTCCAATGAGAACAGGATTATTTTTCCGTCTTCGGCATAGTATTAAAATCAGTCTTTCAATCTCTTTTTTTCTGCCAATGACCGGATCCATCTTATTTTCTCTGGCCATCTCTGTCAAATCATGACCATAAGCTTTCAGAGCAGGCATTTTATCCGTTGCTTTTTCTTGAGTTTTTGAATTGTTAGTGTTTGATGATGAAGAGTTCATAGGAGGTAGTTGCAAATTAAACGTTTCTAGCTCTTTTAAAATCTCCTTTCGAACCTCTTTTAGATCAACTCCCATGTTTTCTAATACTTGAGCGGCTACACCATCCCCTTGACGAATAAGTGCAAGAAGTAAATGCTCTGTTCCAACATAATTATGATTTAAATTCCCAGCTTCCTCATTTGCAAATTCGAATACTTTTTTCACCTTACCAGTCAGAGCTGGGTCAGCATAAGATTGCATTTCAGGCCCAAAGCCCACAATCTTTTCAA
>SDBS01005999.1_pt1 | contig 11833 bp, 8 predicted proteins | sample 2277091 | NCBI WGS metagenome assembly SDBS01 (sample SAMN10404972, study PRJNA504765) | marine sediment metagenome | isolation source: marine sediment core GS10_PC15, 163 cmbsf | place: Arctic Ocean: Southern Knipovich Ridge | collected 2010 | reverse complement strand
ATCTTGGAGAATATCAATGCCCTGAAACGGCAGCAGACGGGGCGAGTCTTGCTTGGGAAGGCGTGGATTACTGCTCAAAAACTTCTATCCCGATTACGTGAAATAGAAGGCGCTCAGCGGGCAGAGGCGGCGGGGAGTCTTCGCCGTATGCGGGAGACAATCGGTGATCTGGATCTGCTGGTTGGAGCGGAGGATATCCTGCTAGTCATCCAGGCTTTTATCGCTTTTCCTGAAGTTGACCGTGTGTTGGGGCAAGGGGGGACTAAAGCCAGCGTGGAATTGATCGATGGCTTTAGAGTCCAACTTTGGGTTCATCCACCAGATCGCTTTGGGAGCGCGTTGCAGTATGCGACCGGATCCCAGGGGCATAACGTGCGCTTACGGGAGGCTGCCCAAAAGGTGGGGTTGTCGCTCTCTGAACATGGTTACCAAGATCAAGAAGGCGGCATGGTCGTCTTCCCGGATGAGAAGGAAGTGTATGCTGTTCTGGGGTTGCCATGGATCCCGCCCACGCTGCGTGAGGATCGCGGCGAGATTAAAGCTGCGAAAGATGGCGTGTTGCCAAAGCTAGTAGAGCTGGAAGATTTAAGGGGGGAGCTACACACTCACTCGGATTGGAGCGATGGGAAATCGAGCATTATGGAGATGGCAGAAGCCGCCATCGAGCTGGGGATGGAGTATCTTGTAATCTCCGATCATTCCCGCAGTCTCGGCATCGCTAACGGGCTCTCGATTGAGGATTTGCGTGCGCAGCGGGCAGAGATCAAGCGTGTGCAGAAGAAAATTGGGAAGAAGCTAACTTTGCTCCAAGGGAGTGAGGTGGAAATCCTTGCGAGTGGGGAGCTGGATTATCCAGATGAGGTCTTGCAGGAATTAGACATCGTGATCGCCTCGCTGCATACATCTCTGCGCCAACCGCGCGAGCAAGTAACGGAGCGCTTGTTGAGAACGATCAAGAATCCACACGTTGACATCATTGCCCATCTTACGGGTCGCCTTATTGGGAAGCGAGACCCTGCTGATTTAGATATCGAAGCCATTCTTCGAGCGGCGGCCGAGCACGACGTAGCGCTGGAGATCAACTCCAATCCGGAACGGTTGGATCTGAAAGATACACACACCCGGCTTGCGCTTGAAATAGGATGCCGGCTGGCGATTAACACTGATGCACACCACCCTGATCAGTTTGCCTTCCGCAGATTTGGTGTGGGAACAGCACAGCGCGCTTGGGCGGAAGCGCCCTCGATCGTGAATACATGGCCGCTGGATCGGCTCCAGGCATGGTTAAAATCCCGAGGATAGATCACACCTAACCGCAACCTCTCCGCGCTTTAGGGGTTAACCACCTTTAGAGGAGCAGCAATTGCTGCAGCCATAGACCAAGGAGAGCAGCGGATGTCGAAGATTGCCATTGTTACAGATAGCACAGCTTATATACCTCAGAAACTCGTAGATCAATATGACATAAAAGTTGCCGCATCCTATTCAATATGGGATGGCGGTAAGGAAATATATCGCGACGGAAAGGAGATGTCCCCCTCTGATTTCTATGCTCGTTTGAAGGAGAGCGCGGATATTCCATCAACATCCCAAGCCACCGTAACCGATTTCGATGAGATTTTTAAACCGCTGGTTGCTGAGGGTAGACCCATCATCGCCATTCATGTGTCTCCGAAGCTCTCAGGGACTTTGCAGTCCGCGACTTTGGCAAAAGAGAATTTCCCGGGCGCGAAAATCGAGCTTGTCAACTCGATGTCGGTGTCGATGGAATTGGGATTACAGGTATTAGCGGCAGCTCGTGCTGTGGAGGCGGGGAAATCCTTCGAAGAAGTTGTCGAACTTGCTCAGAAAGCGAAAGATCACACCGGGTTATTCTTTGTTGTGGACACGCTCGAATACCTCCACCGCAACGGTCGAATAGGGGGCGCGGCGAAGTTGCTCGGCACAGCGCTGAGCATGAAACCGCTTCTCCAAGTGGAAGACGGACAAGTGGAGTCTTTTGAGAAGGTGAGATCGAAAAAGAAAGCCAAAGCCAGGATGCTAGATATCGTGGGAGAAAAGCTCGAGGGTAAGCAAAACGTGCGCATAGCGTGTTTGCACGCAGCGACCGAAGAGGAAGCGCGCGAATTACTCCGAGAAGCAGAGGAAAGATTTAATCCTATTGAAGCCATCCTCACTGATGTCAGCCCGGCTGTCGGTGCGAACGTTGGTCCTGGGACTGTAGGGATAGCTTTCAGCACTGACCTTTAAAATTAGGGATTTCAAGTCGGCAAGCACATGTGCCGATAGCAAACACAATTTTCTGAGCTGTAAATGAGGACCTCCCAGTAGGCGAAATCGTACTGGGAGGTCCATGTGGTTTGTCCTTCCCGTTATTGGCACCGGGCAGTCCGCCCTTCAAGTCTCTTGGATTCACATCGCTTACTACTTAAAAAGGAGAATGGGGAAAATGGAACATCGATCTTTGGGAAGTTCAGGGGTAAAAATCTCCCCTATGACTTTGGGCACGATGCAATTTGGATGGACAGCGGATGAAAAAACTTCCTTCGATGTTCTAGACGCAGCTTATGATGCGGGGATCAACGTCATCGATACGGCTGATATATATTCACGGTGGATCGAGGGGAATCCAGGAGGGGTCGCTGAGTCCATAATCGGAAAATGGCTTCGTAAAAACCCGGAGAAACGAAAGCAGATCATCCTCGCCACGAAGGTCCGCGGACAAATGGGTGAGGGACCTAATGATGAAGGACTTTCCCGGAAGCATATCTTCTCAGCAGTGGAACAATCCCTGGAGCGATTGGGAACAGACTATATAGACCTGTACCAGGTGCACTGGCCGGATGAGGATACGCCCATCGAGGAGACACTGCGCGCGTTGGATGATCTTGTCCGCGATGGACGTGTACTTTACATCGGCTGCTCAAATTACTCGGCGTGGCGTCTAATGGAATCTTTGTGGACGTCCGATAAGTGCAAACTTGCAAATTTCATCAGCCTTCAACCTCACTACAATTTAGTCAATCGGGATGAGTTTGAGCGGGAACTCGAAGATGTTTGTTTAAATTACGGCATTGGAGTAATCCCATACAGCCCGTTAGCAGGGGGCTTCCTTACGGGCAAGTACGCTGGTGACCAAACACCTCCAGAAGGTAGCCGCGGGGCGATGAGCACCCGGATTCAAGCCTATTTAAAGGACCCGCACAGCTTATCCACATTGGAGATTGTCAAATCAATCGCTCAAGAAAGAAAGAAATCACCTTCGCAAATTGCTCTTCGCTGGCTGATTTCACGACCTGCTGTTGTGAGCGCTATCATCGGTCCTCGAAATCTAAAGCAGCTGGAGGATAACCTCGGGTGTCTATCCGTAAAATTAACAAAGGAAGATAGGCAGCGGTTGGATGAGGGAAGCGCATGGCGATCGTGAATATATGAGCAGCCAAATAATCTAAAGACATCAAGGTATATTTTCAAAGTGGCCAGAGTGGGGGTGCAGTTATGGTAAGTTTATGCAGCCCGATGATATAATGTAAAAAGAGCTTACAGGAGCTGCAGGGAGACTCGATGGAGCGCTCCATCCAACAATATCTTGCCGAACTCCAAAATGAACACTACGCCTCGGTCCATACAGTCACTGCGTATGGCACCGATCTCGATCAGTTCTATAGCGTTCTCGCCAGTTACTCGGGTGTACCGCTAGCCCCTGAAGCGCTTACGCCTTCGGCGATTATCCATTACGTTGATTGGCTTCAAGCACAGGGCTACAGACCGGCGACGGTCTCTCGCAAGTTTGCCGCTGCCCGGTCTTACCTTGAATTCCTTTCTGGCCAGGGTCTTGTCGATATTCGTCGCTTCCGTGAACTACTAAAAGGACCGGCACTTCGAAGAACCCATCCGCGGACGCTCAGTAAACAAGAGCTGGATCGGTTGTTGTTAGCGCCACGAAAGCATTTTTCTCCAGGTGCGATCCGGGATGCTGCGATCCTTTCGCTGCTGTATGAAACTGGATTACGCGCTACGGATGTGGTTCGCCTGCGGACTACCGATGTCGATCTCGATAAGGCACGCATTCGAAGAGCCCCAGATCGTACTCAATGGCTGGCGATTCCTGAATCGATCGCGCTCTTGCAAACTTACTTAAGTGATGGGCGACCCCATTTCGCTCGCAACGTCGTCGAGAATGTGCTTTTTCTTAATCAACGTGGCCAGGGATTGAGTCGGCAAGGATTGTGGCTGGTCGTTAAACGTTGGGCAACTGCAAGCGAGTTAGAGGGATCTCTTTCGCCTCACACTTTGCGACACTCACGAGCCAGTCATATGTTAGAAGATGGCAAATCTCGGCGTGAAGTACAAACGCTCCTGGGGCTTTCGAGCCCGAATGCTGTCCGTATTCATCGCCGTCGACCTAGAAATGAAGACGAGAGGTAGATCATGGATTTTATTCGTGAGCAAGATATTGATGATGCTGTAGAGACAATTAGAAAGACGACGTCATTGGAACCGAAAATTGGCATGATTTTAGGTTCCGGGTTGGGTCCGCTGGCGGATGCAATAGAGGGCGCGGAGCACATCGAGGTCAACACAGTCCCTGGCTGGCCTGTTTCAACGGTCGAAGGGCACTCAGGTCGACTTGTCTTCGGTCGGTTAGAGGACGTCCCCGTTTTTGTTTTGCAGGGTCGCGCTCATTATTATGAAGGTCACTCAATTGAGCGCATCGGCCTCCCGGTTCGAGTGATGCAGAAGCTGGGGGCAGAAATTCTAATCGTTACGAATTCAGCAGGAGCCGTTCACCCTGATTTTTCACCCGGCGAACTCATGCTCATCTTAGACCACATCAATCTGATTGGAATGGCTGGTCAATCTCCTCTGAGAGGTCCGAACTTAGACGCGTATGGCCCGCGCTTTCCGGATATGAGCCAGGCTTATGATCCGGAGCTGAAGTCGATCGCCAGATCTGTTGCCGATAATGGTGACATCCCGCTGCAAGAAGGTATCTACGTCTGCCTTGCTGGACCATCGTTTGAAACCCCGGCGGATTTACGGTTCCTGCGCGGGATCGGGGTTGATGCCGTCGGGATGTCCACCGTTCCGGAAGTCATAATCGCCCGCCATGGCGGAATGCGCGTCCTGGGTATATCTGGCATTAGTAACAAGGCGAACCTCGATGGTTCAACAGTGACGACTCACGAAGAAGTTTTAGCTGCAGGCGAGGTAATCGTCCCCAGACTAACAGCTCTGGTCAGGGGTGTTTTAAAAGAGGTATGAGATTGGATATGCATGGAAGAGGTCTTACTTTTTATCGAGGCTAACCAGGGATGGATTTCCCTCCTTCTGGGTTTGCTCGGACTGGTATATTTTGGGTCGGTTCTGCGAGCGTATAAATCCTTTCGAGTGGCGATCTATGGTTTGGAGCGAGAACAATCCCTCTCCAGATTACGGCGCTCTGGCGGAATGCTTGCTCTCGCCGTGACAGGGTTCATTGTGGTGTTCATCTTGACGACCTTCGCGAGCCCTGCTCTTCCTGCCTCGCTTCGCCCAACAGCAATACCGACAGTTTCCCTGCTCGCAACCCCTAAAAGAGGGCAGGGAGAAGAAGGAACCGCATTTTCCACGGCGACGCCAATCGACCCCGAAAGCATTGATGGCACAGGTTGTGCTAATCTTGCCGCTCAGATCATCTCTCCGGTAAGCGGTGAAAGAGTCGAGGGTGATGTGCATTTTATAGGGACCGCAAATATCCCAGGTTTTGCATTCTATAAGCTTGAATACCACGATTTGAAGCCGTCAAGCACCTGGTTGGCAATCTCAGCCAGCAATCAACCTGTCTGCGAGCAAGGATGTGCCGAGGCAGTAAAACTGGGAACCTGGGATACAAGCCTGGTCCGTCCTGGTCAATATGCAGTTCAGCTGGTCGTTACGGATACACTCGGGAACGCTCCATTCCCTTGCCAGATTCGGCTGCAAATTGTCCCATAACTAGGCAATGAGGGTCATAGGTTACGATGATTGAGCAAATTAATGTGCGCCAAGCGATTTCAATTGACATTACCAGATTAATTTCCATGGACCATGGATATAGCACGGATCATGTCTGGCAGCTCTCATTGCGAAAGCAACCACGCGAGATCAGGGCAACCTTCCAGGAAGTGAGATTACCACGCCCAATGCAGGCTGTCTATCCAAGAGATCCTAAACGTCTGGCAGATGAATGGACTCATCTGGAGGCACTGCTCCTGGCGGAGGTAGAAGAGCAGCCTGCTGGATACTTGGCTTTGAGCGATGGCCCTGCCGAAGGCTCTGGGTGGATAACGGATGTAGTCGTAGATTTGCGCTTCAGAAGGCAGGGGATCGCCTCAAGGTTGCTTGCTGCTGGAAAGGAGTGGTGTCGAGCTAGGGACAGAAGGTTGCTTTTCATGGAAATGCAGACTAAAAACTACCCTGCGATCTGCCTTGCTAAGAGAACAGGATTTCTTTACGCGGGGTATAGTGATCTATACTATCCGGATCAGGATATTGCGCTTTTTTTCGCTGTGGAACTCGGTTGAGAGCCAGCCTTAATCTCTATGTCTGATATGGTCGCACCACTGCTCACTCTGAACCAAATCCTCACCGCCGGAAATACGATTACAGCATTCTCGCTGCTGCTCTATGCGCTGACATTCAACATGCGTGAAAAGGTAGCGCGGTCCTTAGCAGTGTTGCTGGCTTGTGTGACGATCGTTTATTTTGGTGATGTGCTCGTTGCCACAACCAATAGCCCCGCCGAGATTGATGTATGGCTCCGTTTACAATGGTTGGGCATTAGTTTTATGCCTGCTGCCTATATGCAACTTTCCGACGCTCTTCTAGCAGCGACGGGAAAACCCTCAAGAGGCCGTCGATCGCGCCTCGTTGGATTAAGCTATCTTCTCAGCGGGCTAACATTGGCAGGGGTCGCGTTCGGCCGGTTGATTGCTGCTGATGTTGTGATTAGCGACTCGGTCGTTTATTTGCGCCCCGGGCAACTTTTCCCATTATTCAGTCTCTTCTTGCTCATTAACTTAATTCTGGCGGGTTTTAATTTTTGGCGAGCTTATAAGCGCTGCCTGACGCGCTCTAGCAAACGGCGGATGCGGTACCTGTTAGCAGGATCAATCGGGCCTCTGCTTGCGGCGTATCCCTGGGTGATGCTGGGGGGATCCACATTAATTTCACAAGGTGTACTTTTTTGGAGCATTTTAATCCTCATCAACACCTTTGTCGCAGTTCAGATAGTGTTGATGTCCTATGCCGTAGCATATTTCGGCGTAGAGATCCCGGATCGTGTGGTGAAGGCGCGGTTGTTTCAATGGATACTTCGCGGACCTTTTGTGGCATCCACAGTGCTGGCTCTCACCGTCATCGTCGATCGGCTGGCAGGGGTATTTGGATATGAAAACAGCCGCGTAGTGCCTTTCACTCTGGTCGCATCCATCCTCGTCCTCCAATATCTAATCACGCTTATTCGCCGTCCGGTCGAACTCTGGTTCTTTTATGGGGAGGATCGGGGTGATGTCGCCCGTCTTCAGTTATTGGAAGAACGATTGCTAACGAGCGGGGATCTCAAGCAATTTCTTGAATCCATCCTCAATGCGACCTGTGACCTTCTTGGGATCGATTCAGCTTTCGTTGCCATCGTTGGGGTGGATGGACTAGAAATGGAGATAGCGGTTGGTTCTGAGGACCCGCTGCGGGGCTCGAAGGATCTTCCTCCGCTGATGGTCACTGATAATCGTCAGGAGTTTGATATTTTAGGAGATGTATTCACCTGGGATGTTTTCTGGTTAATCCCCCTCCGACTCACCAACCCCGCGGAAGTTATCGGTTTCCTAGGTTTACACGCGCGCGCTCCAAAACCCGATTTCACCCAAGAAGAAGAGGAATATCTGAGTGCACTTCTTGAGCGAGCCACGATTGCGCTAACGGAAAGAAAATTGCAGAAAGAAGTATTCGCGATCGTCGATCGGCTGGTGCCGCAAGTCGAGACGATCCAAAGGATCCGTGCTGAATCGCGTTACGCTGGTTCAGATGCGCTCACAGCCCCGGTAGAAGGAATTGGATCCGAAGAAGATTTAATGGAGTTTGTGCGTGATGCGCTTGGGCATTATTGGGGCGGACCTCGGCTTACCAGCAGCCCACTGCTTGGGCTGCGTGTAGTCAGACGAGCATTGGATGAGCATGCTGGGAATCCCGCGAACGCATTAAGGGCGATCCTTCGCCATGCGATCGACCAGGTGAGGCCAGAAGGAGAGCGCCGGTTCACGGCAGAATGGATGCTGTACAATATCCTCGAGATGAAATTCCTGCAGGGAAGAAAAGTAAGAGATGTCGCCATGAAATTGGCGATGTCTGAGGCGGATCTATACCGGAAACAACGAGTTGCCATCGAGGCGGTAGCCGAAACGATAGCGAATATGGAGCGAGGAGTCGTCGCCTCAGACGAGGTCCTGACCCAGAAGATGGAATAGTTCGTGATGGATGTTGTATCCTACGATCGGAATTTCGCAGGTCCTATCTAATAAGGGGAATGGGTAGAGGTTTTTTCCATGACAATGGATGATGTTACAAACGAGGCGAGCGAGCGAGAAGGACCGCCAGTTCTGGATGAGTCGTGGTGGGCGGCGGTCATGGATGAGGAAGAGCATCAGGTCGTTATCCCCGAACCAGAAATAGAGGGTATCCCCGATAAAAGAAAAATCAATCAAGGTAATCCAGAAGATTGGGTTTGGGCTCGCGAACTTTATCAGAAAGATAAAGTCGTTGATCTTCCTATCGTTGGCTTCAATCGCGGTGGATTACTCGTCGAAGCCCGAAGCTTGCGAGGTTTCGTTCCTGTTTCACACCTTATGGATGTTCAACCTGATCTTGAAGATGAACTTCGAGTAAAGGTGTTTGAAGATCATGTTGGCAAACAGATGGGTTTGAAGGTTATCGAGTTTGATCCCGAACGTGGGCGACTTGTTCTATCTCAGCGAGCAGCGCTCGCAGGACCAGGAAGGCGAGTTGAGCTCTTGACATCATTAAACCCAGGGGATCGAGTGCAAGGAGAAGTCACCAACATAACGAGGTTCGGTGTCTTTGTCGACTTAGGCGGCGTAGAAGGATTGGTTCACGTCTCAGAACTCTCGTGGGGGAGAGTAGGGCATCCATCTGATGTCGTTGAGTGCGGACAGGAAATAGAGGTCCAAATCCTCTCCGTCGATCGGGATCAGGATCGAGTGGCGCTTAGCCTGAAGGAACTTCTGCCGGACCCCTGGGAAAGAGTGGATGAACAGTATTCAATGGGACAGATTGTGGAAGGTATTGTCACGAATGTGGTTAAATTCGGTGCCTTCATTGGCATTGAGGAGGGCTTGGAGGGGTTGATCCATGTTTCTGAGTTGGGCGATGGTAGCTTTCTCCACCCTCGCAATGTTGTTCATGAGGGGGAGCAGGTGAGGGTGCGAATTATCCATATCGATGCATCCGGCCGTCGCTTGGGGTTAAGCCTGCGCGGTGTCCCACAGACAACTGCAGATGATTCTGAGACTGAGATAGAAACATCCGAATCCCTTCCGGCGTTGTAGCTAACGGATCATCCACGCGTACGGGGTGTGTAGCTAAGCGCGCCCAGCTGATATTTGGCAATCTGTATTGACTGATATGAAAGAAAAAGAACCCGAGAAAAACTTAAGCAAGAAGGAAATTCCAGAAGACCGAGCAGCACACGGAACACGTCCTTTGCTCGATACACTCATGGATTCAATGGGCGATCTAGTCGCGGTTGCCCTTGTAGCAGCTGCGATAATTGTACTCCTGGGTCTGTTCGGTCTCACCCGTGGTGGTTTGATCGACCCACTTATTGGGTTTCTACGAAAGGGGTTGGGATATGGTGCTTTTCTAGCGCCAATCCTTCTTGGTATTCCCGTCTACTTCTCAATCCGGAAGCGTCGCGGTGATTGGGTCCAGATATCTTGGCTTCGAGTCGTTTCGTTGGAAATCACCCTCTTCACTGCTCTGGCCTTAATGTCAACTTTCAGTGGGATGGGGCTAGCCGAAGCGGAAGCAGGCAGTGGCGGTGGAATCGTGGGCTGGGGGCTTGCTCGCCTTATGGGCGACATTTTTGGCGGGTTTGGTCGAGTTCTTGTGCTAAGTTTGATCTTTCTCACCTCTCTGTTTCTTGGGGTAGGGACTTTGCTCAAGCGGATGATCGATAGTTTTATACCCTCTGCGATTGGCAGTTCTCCATCTCGGATGGAGAAGGGGGAACTCGCTGAAATAGAAGCGCCAAAGGCGCAGCAAGATTCGAAAAAAACAAGGAAAATTCAGTCTGTTCGCAGGCTCCCGCGGGAATTCCGGAAGAATTTCCAGATTGGGCAAACCCTGGACGAAAAACCAAGAGAACCCTCAAAGCGTAACCCCAGGCTGCCTACGTTGGATATTCTCGTTCATGAGAATAAAGGCACAGTTACATCAAGGGAGATTAACCTTGCAGCAGGTCTGATAGAAAAGACCCTGAGGGATTTCGGCTTGCCAGCGCGAGTTGTGAAATTTCGTACCGGACCATCGGTGACGCAGTTTGCCGTTGAGCCGGGATATGTGGAAACTAAGGGCGCGGATGGTGAAGTCCATCGGCAAAAAGTGCGCGTCTCTCAGATATCCACCCTCGCAAACGACCTGGCGCTAGCCCTCAGCTCACCACGCCTACGTATCGAAGCCCCGGTTCCTGGCCAAGCGTACGTTGGTATCGAGGTCCCGAATCGCAAGCCATCGATGGTTCGCTTGCGTCCGATTTTAGAAACGGAGGCCTTTCAGTCGATATCGTCACCGTTAGCGTTAGCGTTGGGCAGGGACGTGGCTGGCGAAGCCGTCGCGACCGATTTGAGGGCAATGCCACATCTTCTCATTGCTGGCACGACCGGGTCTGGTAAGTCGGTATCTATTGCCTCGATCGCAGTGTGTCTGGCGATGAACAATACGCCGCAGGACATGCGCCTGGTGATGATCGATCCGAAAATGGTTGAATTGATACGTTTTAATGGGCTTCCTCATCTACTCGGCAAGGTTGAGACAGAGTTGGAGCGCATTGTAGGGGTATTACGCTGGTGTACGGTTGAGATGGATCGGCGCTACCGTCTCTTAGAGTCCACCAAGGCGCGTGATATCGAAATGTATAACCGAAAAACTAGACGGCAAAAGGGCGTTGAGCACCTACCGCGCATCGTTGTCTTAATCGATGAATTGGCAGATTTGATAATGATGGCACCGGACCAGACGGAGCACACGCTCGTAAGACTGGCACAGATGGCACGCGCGACAGGGATTCATCTAATCGTCGCAACGCAGCGGCCAAGCACAGATGTACTCACCGGTTTGATCAAGGCAAACTTTCCTGCACGGATTTCCTTCGCCGTGGCCTCCGGCATTGATTCGCGGGTCATCCTCGATAGCTCTGGCGCTGAGACGCTGCTGGGGAAGGGTGATATGCTTTTCCTCTCCCCGGAAGCGAGCGCCCCGATTCGCTTGCAAGGGGTATTTGTGACCGATGGAGAAATTGAACGATTGAGGGCTTATTGGCGTGAGGAACTTGGTGATGAAACTCCTGAGGCTGAAGAAGGACCATGGGAAGAGTTGCTTCACCGCCAAACGGCTCTTGGGGATCATGATGAGATTCTCGAACAAGCTATTGCGCTTGTCAAAGAACGCGACCAAGCCAGCGCATCACTGCTCCAGCGTGGCTTGAGAATTGGCTACCCTCGAGCGGCAAGGTTGATGGACCAATTGGAGGAATTAGGCGTGATTGGCCGCCCACAAGCCGGTGGGAGAACGCGTGACG
>SDBS01005998.1_pt1 | contig 11836 bp, 10 predicted proteins | sample 2277091 | NCBI WGS metagenome assembly SDBS01 (sample SAMN10404972, study PRJNA504765) | marine sediment metagenome | isolation source: marine sediment core GS10_PC15, 163 cmbsf | place: Arctic Ocean: Southern Knipovich Ridge | collected 2010 | reverse complement strand
GGGGATGCGATCACGTTTGTGTGCCCGACTGATTACGCGGCCTTGGGTAGTATCGAGAAGGGGTTGGGCATGAATCTGCCGAGGAAAGAATGGGAAGGCGCCGTGCCGGTGATCTCACTCTTCCAGCCTGCCGGCGAAAACTCGCGCAAAAAGGGACGACAAGGCGGCCGACGCAGGAATAACCCGTTCCGCCGCCGGTAAGATACGACGCGCGGGTAGAGGCAGCGTATACGCAGGCCTGCAATTTGTGCAATTCGGGGACTACGAGTTTCTTTTCTCGCCTGCACGATAAACCTACGTTCGGTATGGGTGAGGTGTGGCATGGGCATCTTGCCCATGAATCACGGGCGAGACGCCCGTGCCACGCACGTGCAACTGCCGTTTTTAGGATTAAATAGGTGCCTGTCCCGAATGGCAGAATGGCAATTGCGCCGCGGTCAACTGCCGTTTTTGGGATTAAACAGGTGCCTGTCCCGAATGGCACTTACTTAAGACCAGGATACTGTTTTTTGTTCTTTTAGCCACGCCCCCGGCGTGGCTGCTCTTTGCACCCGGCTTCAGCCGGGGTGTCAGATTAGAAGAAAGAGGAAAAGGGCACTTCAGTGTCGCTTCTCGAACGGGCTTCAGCCATTTCAAGATGTACTCCATTGCTGAAGCGCCTGGCAAGCCACGCTGAAGCGCGCTTACCTGAGTTTACAGCCCATTTCCACCCCGGCTTAAAGCCGGGTGCAAAGAGGAGCTTGCTGAAGCAAGCTAATCCCGGCCACATCGCTTATGTAAATGTCATTCGTGCCTGTCCCCAGTTTCCGACCAGTTTCCGAACTGGCCAACGGGCCGCTTACCATGACTTCCGTTGTCGTCACCGAAAGCGGCAACAGAAAAGGCTTCCGATTGCGATGCCCCTCAACCCGAAGCCGAAAAAACAACGAATTATGGACGAATGTGCTGTCGGAACGCCGAGGCGCTCAGCCGGGGGCCTGGTCAAAACTAGATATACTGCATAGCCCGGAGCCGTCGGCTGCAGCGGCGTGTTAGACAGTCTACTCACTCGGCCTTTTGTTGGATCGCATCGGCAAGCTCGTAGCCTGCGTTCGTGACCGTGAACACCTCGCCCTTGTAACCTCTGTCTTGGACGTAGCCTCCTTGGTACAATTCGTCAACCGCCGCATCCCATCTGGCCTCCGACCTGGGATTCCCCACCTCAGTAAACTGTTTGCCATTAGTTTGGATGATTAGGCCCTGCATAGCTTGTAGCTTGAGCAAAGTACCTGTGCGGTCTTGGACTATCTCAAGCACAAGCTGCTGCGCATCGTCTGAAACCTGAATATCGATTTCGGAGTTCGAACTGGTCTCTTCTCCGTTGTTGAGCGCGGAGGATTTCAGCTCGAAATACTTGTTTCTGTTGATCGTGATGCCGAGGTGCCGAGCGAACTTGTGCCGGAATTCGGCTGGAGTATCGTAGTCTTCAAAAAGCGCTCGCTTCCGACAGGATTCCTTGAACTCCTGAAGCTTATTGTATTGCTCTGAATCGACACTCTCCAGGTGAACGGGTGCACTTGAGAAATACAACATGGCGGGTTTTCCGGCACTGATGTGCTTTTCGACTTCTTCGACAGTCCCACTGATTGCCCCTCCTGTTGGAGTGCCAATCCTCGTCCAAAAAACACCTATCAGCAAATCACTGTTCTCGAGCACCTGCTTGTTTATGACCTCTTGGGGTCGATCGCCCATGAGCGGCGCCGAGTGTGTTTCCCAGCCCGCTGGAAGTAGGACAATGCCTGATGAGAAGGAGTTGACGGCGTTCCACTCGTGGATAACGTCCGCAGCCAGTTGGCGTTCTTGTACGACATCCCTCGGCGATGCGATCATTACTTGGTAAACCTTGGCGTCATACACGATTCAACCCCTTTAAGATTAAAACTGTCCAACTACGGCGTATATGGTTTCCAGACAAAACCTATATGCTGCGATTCTGTCCGCATAACACGCAGAAAACAAATCCACACATACCATTCAGCGATAAGCATTCACATCGCGGCAGGCATTTATCCTGAGTGTTATATGGTTTCCGCATGACACGCATCGCTTTCTTCCTCACAGGCTGTCCACGGCGCTTTTCACGCTTTTACCGCCGCGCTCAGGCCAAGTGCTCTCAAAAAACTCCGCTGGCGCATTCTCAATTCGCTATTCAACGACAGGGGTAACCTGCAAATGAACCGCGAAGCGGGTCACTCGTCAAGTTGACCCCATGGCTGGGAGACACAACTCAGATCACCACATCAGGCTCCCACACACATTGCATCCGCACCCGTAAGGCTTGGGTGGACAACCTTTACTTGGCGGTCGGCAGTCCTTAGCTTTCTTCTGGCTATCGACTGTACGTTCCAGATAGGCGGGAAAGACCGCCGGTGAAACTTGTGCCTCTTGTTGCTTCTGTACTATCGGCGTGTTCTTATTCATGTATCGCTCCTTTCATGGTTTACTCTCCAAATGTGGATCTCGCGATTTCGGATACTACAAGAGGGATGAGTTTCTTTGCCAATGTGCAGTGCCAAGAACTTGGTTCAGTATGTGTACCAGTTTCTTCCCAAGACTGTTTGGGGCAGGTTCCTCCACAGACATATTTTAGGTCACAGGTGAAACACGGAGAAATGGGGTTATTGGTAATCGATTCAAAGGAAGGAGGTGCGCAGGCAGGCTTCGTGGAAGACGGCGTTGACAGGAATTCTGATAATTCATTCTCATCCAGTAATTCGTGGCAAAGCGAGGGCGAGCCGTACGCGTTATACAGTTGGTCGTGCCCTGCCAATGTGCCACAGAAAAAGTCGGTTATTCCGCATTTGAGGTAGCGAAGGGTGACTGTATTCAGGATAGCACCATAACGCCTTGCCACTTCCGTCGCTTGAAGGAACCCTTCAATAAACTCGTCAACGGTAGGTCGTAGTGCCTCTCTGCCCGTGCAGGCTCCTGTGATCTCGACTGGTTCGACATGGATGTTTCGCACTCCCGCATCGCAGAAATACTCAACAATTTCCTTAAATCTTCGAACCGACAAACTAGTGATGGTAGCTCTCACATGAAAGGGTAGTTCTGTTTCGACAAGCACTTCTAGCGTTTTCCGAACGAATCGCGAACTACCAATTCCTGTTCTTAAAGGACGATGCATGTCTTGAATATCGGGTGGACCGTCCGTTGACAGGGCGATGTAAAAACGGTTGTTGAGCAGGTAAGTGAGGGATGGCTCTCCCATAACACCATTGGTGGAAATCGAAAAGGAAGAATCATGGCCATGAGCGCGAAGATACTCCACGCACCATCTAATCAGTGGCATGTTCTGTGTCGGTTCCCCTCCATAGAAGGCGATTATTGGCCTTTGATTATCCGGCATACTCCGTAGATAGTCGTCGATGATTTTTCTTGCCGCACATTCGGTCATGTTGCGAACGACTTCCGATTTGCCTTCAAAGCAGTAAGAGCACGCGCAGTTGCACTTAGTTGTCACAGCAAGCGACAGTGATCGTTCAGTCCATCTTGGCGGCTTGAGGTCGAAGCATCCGGCGTCCGCAAGTATCGCATAGGTACTTGTGCCGGACTCTGGATAATGATCTGTGGTTCCCACAGAACGACTGAATGGGTTATAGATAATCAGCGGCGGCGTGTGGGTCTGATCAGAGACAACAAGACCACCGCCGACTAGACCAACTGCTTCAGGAATCTGTTTCATGTCAGTGTTTTCGCTTGTCTCCCAACTTCTGTTTACATGGTTTCCAGAGATACCCGCTTTCGGGTCTTGCTTCCAGATACCACGCCGGCGCCGCATTCCGATAATCGATGTGATTTCAACGGTTTAGCATCAATGTTCCCGAAATTCGGCGTCTTATATGGTTTCCGCATGACACCCACCACGAAGCCAAGTCAAAGCGCATCAAGCTAAATACGGCAGTCAGCCGTCGGCTTTCAGCTCTCAGCCCTTTGGTCGACAACGACTTAGGTTGCCACGACTGGACTTGTCGCATTCACATGCAAGGTGAACAGACGGATCTGCACAAATCCATAGCCCACAACCCCGCCGCGGCGGGGCTGATAGCTGACCGCTTTTTCCAAGATCAACCGACCTTCTCGGCTTTCTAGCACTTCCGTTTAGTCGCTGCCCTTCCCCCGACGTATGCTACCGATTGTATTTATACACCTGTTAGAGTCGGCTGTCAATGTGCGTTTGGCTCTCTCGAGAAAGGAGCCCTGAGAGACTCGACCGGTGTGATATAATAGTCCAAGGATTGGAAGCGTAGGCCGGAATCCACGAAGTGCGGTTAGAAGGTGTCATATAACCTCATGATGATTGGATGTTTCGTGCCCGGTCGTCGGTTCGGCGGAGCGTTATGCCTTCAAGGCCAGAGCTAAAGATGAGTAGGAGTACTGTTATGAAGATATATGTGCGATCAACCGTGTGTGTTTTGTCCGTAGCCCTGCTGCTTCTGTTCCCGGCTCTGTCCGTTTCTGCAGACCTGATCTATACAGATAATTTGCGCCAATTCGATATTTCTTGGGCCAATTCAGAACGTGCACATGTTACAGAAGTTGCCCCTCAAGGGTTAGCGCTGCCGACTTTTGCAGGGGATGAACAACGATATGGCACCATATCGTTCGGAAACAGTCTTGATCCGACATTTCATTTTGCCGTAGACCTTTTCGGAGTGCATGAAAATCTAGACTCGGTAGTGTTCTATTTTGACAGCAACAAGAACGGCGATCTGACCGATGATGGCGACCCTCTGGAACTGATTCCCGGCTCATACGATAAAGTCCCTACATTCAACATACCGTATAGCAGTGGAGAAAACCGACCATACAGTTTTAGCGTCCGCGTTTACTATGCCGACAGGGAGGAAGAATACCATGTAATATATTATCGAGATTGCGGGTGGACAGGTGAGGTCTTAATATCTCCCGGAGTATTTTCACTAGTTCTCCTTTTGGATGACAATGCTGATGGCAGATACGATTCTCCGGAACGTGACTATATATGTGTAGACACGAATGGTGATGGGACTCTCGAGGGCGATCTTTACAGCGGAGAGATGCTCAGACTTTCTGATGCCTTCTTAATCTATGACTCTGCATACGTTGTAGATACCGTTTCTGTAGATGGTACCGCCGTTTTGTTCCGCAACGCCCCTCTCGGCGTACTGTCAGGCCTTGTCAGATCAAGTTTCACCGGAGATGGTTTGGACGGAGCGCGAATCGAAGCCTGGGCGACTATACGAAGAGAAACACTCGCCGACCCGAGCGGGGTATATTCAATGAATTTGCCCGAACGTACGTGGTGGAATGTAAGGGCATCCATGTTCGGTTTTTTTCCGGCCGTACGCCATGACATAGTCATCTCTGCAGACCAGACCACAGAGTGGAATGTCCATCTCGATCCCATATCGCCTCCGAATCCCGGAACGGTAACTCTAGACGAAGGGGACTCCTACGATTTTGCGACGGGTGAAAGAGGTTCCGGTGGCTACTACAGCGGCGGAGATTTTTATCTTTATAGTGAAGCCCAGTTCTGGGCAAATAATGCGTACCAGAGGGGGCTTTTAGATCTCGGCGGTCTCGGTAATAGACCGCTTACAGAAATCATGCCGCCCGAAAGTGGTTACACCAAATACGGTGTAGAAGTTATAGTCGGGCATACTTACGTATCATTGGCTCGTGAAGGATTAGTAGACTGCTATATAGTCTTTAGAGTCACATCAATCTCAGCCGGTTCGGTCACACTGGACTACAACTTCTTAATGGGACTGCCCGACATTCCTGTAGCGTTCGGCGACGTCAACATTGATGATGCGGTTGATGCAATAGACGTGCAACTCGTGATCAACAGTGCCCTCGGTCTAGCCGTAGATTTCGAGTGCGACCTGAGCTATGACATCGTGGTCGACGCCATCGATATACAGATGGTGATAAACGCGGTGTTGGGTCTCTAACAGGTTTTCGACAACTCTTAAACATTTGACCGGCAAGATGGCAGATTCAACAGCCACCCATCCCGTCCCCATTCCGGCAGACCACAGTACTGAGACACGCGGTGGTGCCGGTACAGCAAAGATGAATAACAGTGACCGCTCAATTGTAGTATAATGACGTGAGGATTGGAGATGTAGTCTGAACATGTCATAGTTGTGCCAGCGAGAGAACGATGAACGGAAGGTGTCTACAATGAAGCAATATGAATACAGAGTAGAGTTTCTGAAGCTGAGAACCGGTAAAAACAATGAAGAGCAACTACTTGAAACCTTGAATGAGTTTGGCAAGAAGGGCTGGCGGCTCAATAGACTGTACGGAGAGGTAAGCCTTCGATCAATCTCGTCATGGAAGGGAGGCTTTAACCTTTTGTTTGAAAGAGAAATCGGTACCGAGTAGCAAGAATCGCCGAATAATCGTTACACAGCCCAGCCAGAATCACTCGTCACATACAGCCTGACATGCTTTCGCCATTTCATCATCCCCATGCCGTGCAAAGTCCGTACTTGATCAGCTTGTCGGAAGGTCATGTTGTCAGAAACGAGAGGTCCAGACGTGGCAGTAAGGTTCTTTACCTGTCTTTATATAGTAGTCCTGATGATAATCTTCAGCCGGCCAGAACCTGCTTGCGGACGCTACTTCAGTTGCAACCTTCAACCCCTTTTTCTTCAGAATATCGATAAGTTTCTGTGTGGTTTTGCGTTGTTCTTCGTCCTGACAGAACACCGCCGACCGATACTGGTTGCCGATATCGGGGCCCTGCCGGTTGTTCTGTGTCGGATCATGAATTTCAAAGAACAGGCGGGCGAGGGTTTCGAAGTTGACCTTCTCGGGATCAAATAGCACTTCGACAGCTTCGGCGTGGCCCGTGGTGTCTGTACAGACCTCTTTATACGTTGGGTTTTCTTTTTGGCCGCCGATATAACCCACGCTTGTCGAGAAGACGCCCGGTACCCGGCGAAGATAGTGTTCCACACCCCAGAAACAGCCGCCGGCAAACACGGCCCGGGCCGGTTGCTTCTCTTCCGGCACAAAGTTCATTGATATCGAGTTTACGCAATGGCGGGTGTTTTTCGCCGTTAAGTTTTCCCCGAGAAACACGTGGCCCAGATGGCCGCCGCATTTCATGCACACGATCTCGGTTCGCACTCCGTCGGCATCCGGCAGACGTTTGACCGCACCCTCAATTTCATCGTCAAAACTCGGCCAACCGCACCCGCTCCTGAACTTGTCCTCGGAACGGTACAGCGCGGCGTCACACCGCTTACATGTGTACACACCGGATTCGTAATGGTTGTCAAGCTTCCCGCTGAATGCAGGTTCGGTGCCTTTGTGGATGATCACGCGTGCATCTTCAGGAGTAAGATCGTTATACTTCATGACTTGGGCTTCTCCATACGGAAAACCACTCACTATCACCAGCAGCAGCAATACCACAGCGCCACGCATCATGTTCCGACCTCCCTGCATCATAAATCTACCGCAATCGTTGACATCTTATCAAGGGCATACGAGACGCCGTACACCCTTCCTTATCTCGATGTCGTGATCCATCCGGCAACTCGACATCCTTCTATACCTGTTATGAATAACCGCTCGCAACATATCGAAAATTCCCCGACAATAAAGAACTCAATAGTCTGCCCCATCCCCTCGCCTCCGCGTTTCGATTATTTGCACGAGCACGACGGGACTTGTCTGGTCGACGCGCAACAGTGCACACGGTTCAGACAGGTTCCCTCTTGCGCTGGAAGCTGGAACCGGGTAGAATACGTACGCTGGTCGGAAGTTGAGGCGCGAGCCAACAATGTCAATCGTGCAAATGGAAAAGGAGACAATAATGAATAGACTACTGGCAACGACTTTTGTAATCGGTTTTATGGCACTTTTGGCAGGAACGTCTGCTTATGGCCAATCGGCTGATGGTTATTGGCCGGCGTGGCGAGGACCGGATGCTACGGGAGCTGCCGTAAAAGGCAATCCGCCCGTGACATGGAGCGAGACGGAAAATATTAAATGGAAAGTTAAGTTGCCTGGATATGGCCACTCGAGCCCGGTCATCTGGGGGGACAAAATCTTTTTCCAGACGGCCATCGAGACGGATAAACAGGGCATACCCGCCGGTGGGGAGGATCCGACCAATATCTACAAATTCGGCTTGGTCTGCCTTGACAAGAACACCGGTAAACTCATCTGGCAGAAGACGGCACGTGAAGAGGCTCCACACGAAGGATATCAGGAAACCAACAGCCACGCTTCCTATTCGTCGGTGACTGACGGAGAGCACGTGTGGGCACATTTCGGTTCCCACGGCCTGCACTGCTATGACGTGGACGGCAACCATAAGTGGAGTGTCGATCTCGGAAAAATGAGAACTCGTAACGGTTTTGGCGAGGGCGGTTCATCTGTGCTCGTCGGCGACGTCGTGATCGCGCTGATGGATCAAGAAGGGGGCTCGTTCATTATCGCCGTCAACAAAGATACTGGTGAAACGGTCTGGAAAAAAGATCGGGATGAGCCTACCGGTTGGTCGACTCCGCTTGCCGTTGAAGTGAACGGCAAAGTCCAGGTCGTCGTCAACGCCACAAAACTGATTCGAAGCTACGACGCCAAGACGGGCGATCTGATCTGGCAATGTGGTGGGCTGACCCCCAACGCTATTCCGTCGGCCGTCAGCGGTTTCGGGAAAGTGTTCTGCACCAGCGGCTTTCGCGGCAGCGCCCTGCTGGCAATCGAGTTGGGCCGCACGGGCGACCTGACCGGTACCGACGCCATCATCTGGCAGGTCAATGAAGCGACGCCCTATGTATCGTCTCCCCTGCTCTACGGTGACAAGATATATGTCTCTTCGAGCCTCAGCGCCGAGATTTCATGCTACCAGGCCGAGACGGGTAAACCCAATTTCGTCGAACAGCAGCTCGAAGGGTTGGACGATATTTACGCGTCACCCGTCGGGGCAGCCGACCATGTGTATTTCGTTGGCCGAGACGGCAAGACCGTTGTGATCAAACGGTCGGAGAAACTTGAAGTTGTCGCCGTCAACACGCTCGATGACAAAATCGATGCTTCCCCCGCTATTGTAGGCGACGAACTGTTCCGCAAAGGTGCAACCTATCTCTATTGCATTGCCGGCTCGTAAGAAGATCGCAGCCGTCCACTCTCGGAATGGAGGTGGTCACTGCCCGGACTCAGGCGAATGGGATATAGCTGTGGAAAGGAGATCATGATGAACAGACTGCTGACGACGACTCTCTTGATCGGTTTTGTGTCATTTTGTGCAGGCGTGTGTGCCCAGGGCGAATCAGCCGGGGATTATTGGCCGGCGTGGCGGGGCCCCGAGGCTACGGGCGTTGCCGTAAAAGGTAATCCGCCCGTGACTTGGAGTGAGACGGAAAACGTCAAATGGAAAGTCGAGTTGCCCGGAGAAGGCGCATCCTCGCCAATCGTGTGGGGAGACAAGATCTTTTTCCATACGGCTATCGAGACAGACAAAAAAGGCGCGGCGGCACCTTCAGAAGGTCAGGATCGCCCCTTCCACGGCGGTGAAACGCCGACAAACATCTACAAATTCGATCTGGTTTGTCTGGACAGAAACACCGGTAAGCTCCTCTGGCAGAAAACCGTCCGGGAAGAAATGCCGCACGAAGGGCACCATCCTACCCACGGATTCTCTTCCTATTCGCCTGTAACCGATGGCACCCACGTCTGGGCGTATTTCGGTTCGCGCGGCCTGCACTGTTACGACATGGACGGCAACCACAAGTGGAGCGTCGATCTCGGCAAAATGGAAAAACGCATGATGTTCGGCGAAGGCAGCTCGCCTGCGCTGGTCGGAGACACCGTGGTCGTGGTAGCGGATCATGAAGGCGACTCGTTTATTATCGCAGTGGATAAGGAAACGGGCAAGACTGTCTGGAAAACCGATCGCGATGAGGGAACTGCATGGGCGACTCCTCTCGCTGTTGAAGTGGGGGACAAAGTCCAGATCGTCACCTGCGCAACCAAACTTATTCGCAGCTACGACGCTGAGACAGGCGAACTGATCTGGCAATGCGGCGGGCTGACCGGGAATGTGATTCCGTCGCCGGTAAGCGGTTTCGGGAAAGTGTTCTGCACCACCGGTTTTCGCGGCTACGCGCTGCTGGCCATCGAGTTGGGCCGCACGGGCGATCTGAGCGGTACCGACGCTATCATCTGGCAGGTCAATGAAGCGACGCCATACGTACCGTCTCCCCTGCTCTACGGCGACAAGATTTATGTCTGTTCAGTCAACAGCGCCGTTATTTCCTGTTACCAGGCCGAGACGGGCAAACCCAATTTCGTGAAACAGCGGCTCGAAGGGATGGACGAAATATTCGCATCTCCCGTCGGGGCCGCCGACCATGTGTATTTCGTGGGCCGGGACGGCAAGACGGTGGTCATCAAGCTGTCGGACGAATTCGAGGTGTTGGCAACCAATACGCTCGACGATGAAATCGATGCGTCCCCCGCAATCGTGGGCGATGAACTGTTCCTGAAAGGCAAGAACTTCTTCTACTGCATCGCCGGATCGTAAAACAGACATGATCCAGGGCTGGCGATAGCTGGCGGCTGAGAGCTGCGCACGCAATTCCCATATCAATACGTCGGTTCGGCGGGCCCGGTAGATCCACACATCCCCACCCTGGGGGAGTTAACCAGAGGCACCGGCTCACCATAGTCCGCATGCTCATGAACACTGGCATGCTGATCACATAATGTCCCCGCCTCATCGTGCTCGTATATGCACTCGATACACAAGAGGGAAGCCGGCTGGTCGCATTCCATGCACTGCACTTCCGGCATGTTATTGCGCGCCATCAAGGTAATCGGATGGGGAGAGAGCGGTTTGCCTGTCCGCATCCCGACCATCTTGACCAACGTCTCCGATGACGTTCCAAAATCATAGATATGAGTCAACTCCACTCCCGGCTCGAAAACTTGTCCAATCTTGGTCGTCATCGATATCTCGTCTCTTCCCCGACGATCGACTGAGAACAGACTCATATGTCCACAACATTCCAGCCAGATGGCGCGCAGATAGGAATCCAGAACCTCCAGCGTCGCTGAACTCTTCATCTCCAAATGCAACCAGAAAACAGACCACCACGCATCCTGCACACGCAGATGATGGAGACCCTGCTCTCTACCGGCCGTCTCGTCAGCCATGCTGATAGCTTCTCGGCGGTGCAAACAAGCTGATAGATGTCTCGTCATACCCCCTCTGGTCAGTTCTCTCCCACAATAGAAGCATTTACCTCGCGATTGTTCTCGTTGTGCCATGAACATTCAATCTCCCTATTCAAGAAACCTGCGCCTGCCCTCGGCATATATCGCTTCTGAAAGCATACCAAGTTACGCAACTCAGCACAAAGCCCCGGCGAATATACCACACGCAGGAACGTTTCCCGCTGGTGCGGCCAGAGCGTGCCTTCCCGCGCTGCCAATCGGCAAAGGCATGTTCATGCCGAGCAAACTGATTGAACACATTGTCTTATGCCTCGTCGAAGGAGCATCGATCTTCTCATATCTCGATGGGCGTTCCATGGCTTTGAACATAAGCTGCAAAACTGGCAGCCGGAGGATTCTCGATTAGTTTCGCTGGGAACAGGTGCAGCTCTATATCGTCGCCCACCTGTCTCTGTGCCTCAATGCCAATGCGAACCCGCTGCGGCAGGTCCCACTGTTCGGCTTCCTCGACAAATGCAGCTATGTCAATATCGCTGAATTCGTCCGCCGTTCCCTCCACTTGCGATCCAAAAAGATAAGCCGCTCGCACACGGGCCTGTTGCGCCACGACCTCCAC
>SDBS01005997.1_pt1 | contig 11838 bp, 9 predicted proteins | sample 2277091 | NCBI WGS metagenome assembly SDBS01 (sample SAMN10404972, study PRJNA504765) | marine sediment metagenome | isolation source: marine sediment core GS10_PC15, 163 cmbsf | place: Arctic Ocean: Southern Knipovich Ridge | collected 2010 | reverse complement strand
ATAATAATTAAAACAATGTAATTGATACTATCATTTCTCCTGCTAATACTATTTAGTAGAAGTTTCTGATTTCTTAAAACATTTATCTAAGCGAAACGTTGATTGTTTTACCTTCGCTATCTTTCCACACATCCCAGCCATTATTTGAATTTCCAATTATAAAATCGGCAGCTGCACTTGGGGAGTTAAATAAATAATCAGTAGCAAAAAAACATTTCTCATCTTCAATAATTAGGGTATCATTATCTAGCAAATCAATTCTTAATTGCTTAATTCCTTTTGCTATTGGAGAAGAAGCTAATCTTACTTGTCCACCTGCGTATACTAATAAACTGTCATCATCATTCAAATATCCTTCACAATAAAGCTCATTTCGTTGTAGAAAAATCTTTCGATCATTGTCAATAAATTTCTGTGTTGCCCGCATGTACGGAAATAAATGTATAAGTCTTTGTGTTAATACTTCCGTTCGATTATCAATACTATCTACACTCCAAATTTCTTTATTAAGAATATCTGTATTTATTTTAATATGACTCGTTTCTTTTAAAATTGCTTTCTTACTTTCGAAATCATTATTTGACATTTTTGAATTATCATTTTTTGAAGCTAAGGTTAAGTTCCCTAGTTTATTTACATACATTGCATAATTTTCTTCATTGAGACCAGATATCTTTTTCCAATATTCATTTGCTGTCTGTGGCATAATATGTTCTATACTTAAATTTTCCATATTAACAACTGCTGAATTATTTTCATTTTCGATTTTTTCCAATAACCAACGAGTATGTTGAAAAGAATAAGCATTTGCTGTTTTCAAGTATAGTAAGATTTGCTCATTATCAGGCATAAAAGTTGCTTTTTGTTTTGTATCATTTATTAATAATTGCTTACATATTTCAAATGCATTCTCGTGTCCATACTTCACCATAAAAGATATTACATTTTTTAGGTATGTTGGGAAAAAGCGAGTTATAGCACTTGTATCTTGCCCCATGATATATCTTCGAATTAAATAAGTGTTAATAAGTTTTAATATCTCCCCTAATTGTATTGAAGATATTAAACCTCTGTATTCTAGTTGCATTGTATACATTATAAACGGAGCCGGCATCAATGACCTCATTTTCCTAAAGTCATCTAAAGGTTCACCTAATCTGTCAAGTTCATTTGAATAATATAATCTTTCGTAGAATTTGGCATAAAGTACAATATCATCTAACAGTGTCTTTTCATCTTCTTCAATTATTTTTTCCTCCCAAAATTCTTTGAAAAATCTATATAAATCTTTTTTTGTCGTCAAAGAAAAAGTCTTACTTGCCAAATATAATCTAAAAAATTCTGCAAGCTCTCTCGAATTACGAAATATGGTATCTAGCTTCAGCCAATATTCGTTATATATAAATTCTTGCTTTTCATTGTTTTTCTTCATCATTATATAATTTCTTATTAAATCGGCTGCCGTTAGTGCTTCCCCTGTTGAATTAATACTTTCAAATATTTGTTGTGCATCATCCTCCTCGTCAAGTTCAATTCTTACAATATATAATTTGCGCAGAGCATTAATAATATCAATAAACTTATAATGGTCTAATAGGTTACTAAAATAAGTTTTCATATAATTATAGTTTTGTGTTATTAATGAAGATTCATTGGTAATTTCATCAAATTTTCTTTCACATATTTTCTTATAAACTTCATCATCTGATACAGAAGGTCTAAGTCGCTGTTTATAATTATTATCAACATTCATATTTTCTAAATAATTAACAGTTAATGTAGTAGCAATATCGTTTTCTCCGATTTCAATGGCGATGTTCCGTAATGCATGTATCATCATAAACATAGTAATCAATCGTTGCTGTCCGTCAACAATTGCTCTTTCTCTTACCATAAAATCTGTTTTAGCTACCACATATACTATTGTTCCGATAAAGTGCTTAGCATGCTTCTCATTTAGAATATCATCGATATCTTTAAGTAGTGTTTTTAATTGTTTATTCTTTGTCCAAGTATATTTTCTTTGATAAACTGGAATTACATACTGTGAACCAAATGCTTCCTTAATAAATTCTTCTAATAAACTCATAGGGCTTGATTTCATCTTTTCATCCTCCAATTCTTTTTTAGTACAGCCACTTGCTTGTTGAACTTTCCCAAACTAGATATTTTTCAAAAATATCCACTAAACTTTTATATTCTTCAGACAATCGTAAAAGCCACCCATTATGAATTATCGTTTCCATTAATCCCTCATCATAAAGTTGCGGGGTAGATTGTGGTCCATAACTCTTGATGATAGCTTTTGCGTGTACTATGATATTTCTTTCAATTTCTTCTATACTTTCAATTTCCACAGTTTTTTGTGGCATAGGCGTTTCCTTAACAAAAAATAAAATAGCATCACCATTTAGCGATTTTTTAGGACTAATAATATTTTTCAATGTGTTTTTCTTTTTTACATGAACCTGTGATAAATATCTTAATCCTACGTTCTCAAGCATTTGAATTAATTTATACCAAACATCAAGATTGCTATCATGAAAATACATACACATAAATTTATTCCTCTTTAAAGTTCTGCTGATTATTTCAAAAGCATTCTCTAATAAATAAAAATATGACTCTTTACTTTTTTCTCTTTCGGGAGAAGATGAAACTACTATTTCATCCTCTAAATTAAATTTAAAACCTAGAAATGGCTCATACAATTGCATATATTCTGAATACAATACCTGACCTAAATATGGTGGATCAGTTATTACTAAATCAACACTTTCATCTGGGATTTCTATTTTATCAACATTTTGTATGCCTTTTTTCATTATCATATAATCGCCATTTGATAATTTATTAAATGACTTGACTTTTTTTCTTGATGTCAGGAAATTGGCTTCTACATATTTTAAGGATAAAAGTAATGCTTTTGATCTTCTTTTAATTATATCTATAACATTCTTTTCAACACAATTTGATTTTGGAGTCCATAATGGCCATTGTGAATTTGAATGCGTATCAGTAATTTTTGTCAAATGTAAAGATGATAATAATATATAATTTAGAATATCTTTATATTCTATATGATCATTTATTATTCCAATGATACAATCTATCACCATGTAATTACGAGTAGTAAAAATATCAACTATCCTTTGCCCTTTTGAAACCGCAATTCTTGAGTTGGTAATTAGTTCTACATCAGAGATGTTTTCTGCAATGTAATCAAAATGCATTCTTGTATAATCATTATCGTCTGGATTTTTCACTAGATTTCTTGTGTTACAGTTACTACATCTATAGTAAATTTCCTTTATAACTGGACGATCTCGATGACCTTTTCTATCAAAAATGACTTTACTAATTATACCATTACTTTTGCAGGAAGAACAGGTGGTATAGTATTGTTGATTAAGGTATTCAACATTTTCTATAAATAAATTAACAATTGACTTAATTGCACCTATATCATACGATTTTAATAAAGTATCTACAATAAAAATAGGAACATCATTTATTTCAACACCAATTGCTTTTCTTTGCATATTTTTATGAATTGATTGTATTAGTGTAACGCCTGAGCCCATAAATGGGTCAAAAACTACATCACCAATATGGCTAAAGCTATCAATTAATATATCGCAAATATTATATGGTTTTTGTGACCAATATAAATGTGATTTATATAAGTCATTGTTATTTGTTGCAATAGTTTTTGATATTCTTTGTTTTATAGAATGCAAATCATTTTGCACTATCATTTCTACTTCTTGCATATTATCAGATATTCATTCACTTTCTTATTTGATTTATTCCGATTGTTTGAATGTTCATATTCCTGCAAAACAACATTTGTATTTTGCTTACCATATGTAGTGTTTGCCATATTAATTATTGAATCTATATCCATAGTATACCTATTGATAGCTTGATTTTCAGTGTCTCTTGGGTAAGCATAACTTAATGCAAGATTTATTTTATTTATTTTGCATGTATAAAATAATTCATTAATTTGGTCAGCTGCATTACTTCTTTGACTAAGTGGAGATTGAAATCGTTGTTTTCTGTATAACCCTTTTGAAATAGCTCCGTTATATTTAGATATATCATCATAATCATACAATGCTACCATGTTTAATAAATGATAGTATCTTGAATATTGCATATCAGTATACGGTGGATCGGCATATATAAATCCTACATTTTTATGTATTTCATCTACTTTTAATATTTCACTTGATTTAAGATTAAATGTTTTATTCTTCTTTTTGCTAATAATAAATGTCTCTGAGCGAAAATCATCAAGTTTTTTTAAGAAGTTTTTATAAATCGACTTTTTTCTTACTTTATTTAGTTTACTTCTATTTTTTCTTGAATTTAATGGCTGAGCCATATGTCCATCTTTTGAAAAAACACATTCCTTCATTGCAAAAAATAAGCAAGTAAGAAATACGCTTTTCAATTCTTTATTATCAATAGATTCTATTCCGAACCTAATTGAATCTATTTCAAATGATTGCTTTATTCCGAAATAACTATTTGCATAATATGTGGTAAATAGCATAAATGGGTACCTGAACTTATTCCTTCTCAAATCATCAGAGATTTTAATTTTTCCGCTAAATAGAGATAATTTATTATTCCAAACTGTAGGGTATTTATCATATATATCTATTAAAGTGTTAATATCATTTTGTTTTATTGCTAATTCTTCAGCAACATAATAATCATAAAATATTTCTTTTAGGTTCTTAAGGTTTGCTAAATAATTATTTTTTATTAAGTCAAAGTGAATTAACGGGCATTTATTATAATTTAATAATGATTTAGCTATGATATATGCATAATACTCACTATCATTAGCGTAAACAGTGAATCCATTTTTAAATGCATAACCAACAGAACATGAGCCTGAATAAATATCTAAAATTGCTTTAGTCTCATCTATAACTTCAATTGAATTTTTGTATATAAATCCTAGTAGTGCTTTTTTACTGCCTTGATAATTTAGTATTGTCATTGTATCATTATTAAAATTGCTCATCATTAACCTTCGCATTCGCATTTTAGTACATTATAGCACAAATGAAACCGTTTTTCATTATACAATACGATTTTTTAACATCTTTTTTACGCATCGTCTTTCCTGTAAATCTAATAATCAAAACAATTAAGCAAATTAAAAATATACAATTTAAATTTGCCCTACAGCTTTGAATACTATTTCTTATCTTTAATAATTTCTAAATAGAGTCGTTATGTGCTATATTCTTATTTACAATATAATTGATTTTATCTTTTCTTCATGATACCAATGACTATATATTTCTGCGGAGCATGACCACTATATCTAAAGGGATAGCAAGTAACCAATACAAGCGTTGAGCCATTATGCGCTTTAAACCTAAGTTCACTATCCCTATTAACAATCTCTATTGCAGAAACGGAATATTTATATTCAGAATCATTCATATAGATAGTAAATTCATCGCCTATTTCTGCATACCGCAATATTGAAAAATCAGTATCCCTATGCCCCATTAATATACATAATCCATCACCTCCTGGTATAGCAGAGCCTGGAAGCCAACCAATGTTTTTCTTCAGCGTGCTTTCATCAACATCTGGCATTATTTCATATGTCCTTATCTTTTTATCATTTGAAATGGTTATGCTTGCAATGCTGTCGGATGGTTTCATTATTTTTATTGATTCTATTGTTGGTGTTGCTATAGGTATTGTCGCTGTTGGAGATAAAGTTGCCATAGGCATTGGTGTTTCAGAAGGTATATAAGTATGTTCTGTTTTGATTTCTTTAGGCTCATAATTTAATTCTGTAGGTTCCTGACTTTTATTATCAAACCACAATATCAGCCCCAGTATTGCAGCAAAAATAATAGCAATAGTCACAACGACCACCGCTAATATGGTTTTCATTTTTATAAAATTTCCCTTCCTTTATTCTACATGTGGTCTGCCATATAGCACTTGACTAGATGCTCCGAATATCTCTCTATATACAACCATTCCTCTTGAGCTGCTTGCATCAATAACCATTCCATTGCCTGCATAAATCCCAACATGCGATATGTTCATAAACCTGCCATTAGTGGTGAACGACCAGAAAATAAGGTCACCCATTTTCAAGTCTGATTTAGATATAGTCAATCCGTTATTAACACAATATCGTGCCTGCTCCGCTGCTGTCCCTGCTGTAAAGCGTGATACACCTGCCTCTTGATACGCCCACCTTGCCAAATAACTGCAATCAACATAATTGCCTTGTCCTCTTAATGTTCGGCTGTATGGGTGTCCTAAACGTGTTAAAGCGTATTCTACAATCACTGCGCCCAATTCACCTTCGGGAAGGTCGTTGATGAGGTTTGCAAGCTGTCTAGGTGTTAAGCCGTTAAATGAATCCATTCCGCAAATCTCCATGAACAATGCGAGGTATTGCGGCGACATAAGTTCTTCAAGTATTTCAAGCTGCTCCTCATTAAAATTGTAGATATCCGCTCCTTGTTCATACGTTTTATTCTCCATAGTGATAATCAAAGTTCGTATTACCTCAGGAGTAGGTTCAGGCGTTGGTGATATATCGTCTGTAGTAGTAGGTGTTACACTTGGGGTTGGAGTGGGGCTTGGTGTTGGTTCAGGTGTAGGCACTATTTCTTCTTGTATCTCATATGAAATATTATTCATCTCCCAGAAGATACTTTTAAGAGATTTAATTTTCTTATCATCCATAATCGCGACATCCATGTATTCATTTGGATTATCATTTATTGTAGCTTTGACTGAAAATACAGCTAGTACGTCAATCCAGTTTGTAGGTATATAGCCTGCTGTAGCAGTTTCGCCCTCAATAATAACTTCATTTACCTCTCCCGCATTAACAATAATATTTGTGATTATGTTGCTGTACTCTGCATTAATATCTTGTATTACTTGAGATATGGTAGACGCTGTTCCGTCGGTATCATTAGAAAACATAGCGAGAGGTGAAGAAATAACCGCTATTATGACAGCGATGATGATAATTACAACAACAGCAATCCAACCGCCTGCGGCGATTACAGCTACTAATCCTTTTATAGCAGCAATGGCGACTTTTACAGCAGTAATAGCTGCTTTAACTGTTGTTTTTATAGCTTTTGCCGTTGCAATAGCGGCTTTCCTTGCAACAGCAGCAGCAGCTCTTTTTGCATTTTTTACCACAGTCTTAGTAGTTTTCGCTGTTCTTTTTGCGGTTTTAATGCCTTTTTTAGTGGTTTTTACAGCTTTGTTTCCCATCTTGACTGTCTTACTTGCAGATTTGACCGACTTATTAGTTTTCTTCCCGGTGTGAATTGCACTTTTAGCCTTTTTTCTTGACTTATCTGCAGTATGTCGAACTTTTACCAAAGAACGCTTTGCGCTATCAGCTTGTTTCCTTTTTACATCAGCCTCAAACTTATTATCATACTTATCTTTTTGTTTAATCTCATGATGTTCACGTGCTTTTTCTACGCCTTTTTTAGCAAGATGCTTTGTTTCCTCGACCGTTTTACCTCCTACCTTTTTAGCGGCAGTTGATGTCTTTTGGATAATACTATCTGTTGCGTATTCTTCTGGACGGCGCTGTTCTTGTTCACTCGGCATGTGCTTTGTAATACCATGCTGTGCCTTATTAGCTTTATTTATTGTATCCGTTGTCTTATCGATCTTGTTTTTTACACCGCCTATTGAACGGACGGATTTTATTAGCGTTTTTGGTTTGCTCATTGGTGGTTTTTGTTTTGGTGGTTTCATGATGCTCCTTTCGATTTTGGGCAACAAAAAAACACCGTTTCCGGTGCATTTTGTGTTTTTTATTCAATACCTATCTAATCATTTTCAACAACACGGACAATATCCTTGCCACATTTTTTACACTTTCCCTTTATTACAATTCCATGTTTTTCATCACTCATTGTATAATCAATTATAGTAGTTACAGAGCAATTTGAGCAAAACACATTATCTAAAATTCGCTTTTGAATATCTTTAGGTATTTTTCTCCATTTATGGAGTGCTGTGATATCTGTTGTTCTCATATAAGTTTCCATCTTAATATAATTTTGTCTTCAATGGATACCTTGAGAAAGAGTTGTTTGATTTTTGTTATGTTGTCAGCAAGGATATTTGCTGATGTACTGGGTAGGTTATTCATGGGGAGCCTCTTGTAAATGTTTAATCATATATGACCTCTATCATCTTTGTAATAGGTTGAGTATAGCATTTTGTCTCATCAAGAAAAAAGCCATGACCATATTTTGCTCTTTTATCATCTTTGATATATACAAGTTCATATTGGTGCCAACTTTTTACACCAAGTTGATTAATAATAATTGCTTCCAAGGTCATTTCTAGTTTATTTGTATCTTGTGGAAAGTTGTTTTTTATTTCAGCCCTCTCACTATAATAATAAAATTCAAACTTCACTGGTATTTTTAGTGAATATTCTCCATTCTTAATAAATGTAAATGTCTTCATACTATCATCTACATTATCATCATAGATAAAAGTATCAGGATTATCCAACTTATAACACCATGCGCCGGGCTGAACGCCAGCTTTTTCAGAAGTTTGACTTATCCAATACTCAAGTTTCTTAATGTCTATTCGAGTTATTGGTATACCATTATAAGGGTGGAAATATATATCCATTAGATAATTAATCTCTACGCAATTTATCTTCTTATCTCTTTCAACTGGATAATATGGGCAATTGTCTTGTAGATATACTCTCCAGTAAAGCGATTATTTGTGATAATGAAATTATCGAAATTGATATCAACTTAAAGAATAAAACACACATCTGCTTGAAAAGTGTTCTGATCACCTATCACATGATGTCAAGAAGGTTATTGAAAAAGAAATAGGATTTATCTTTAATAGTAGATTCTCGTATCAGAATATATTTATCAGAAACAATCTGTGCAGAGTACTTTTTTTGAAGGACATGCAGAGTCTAGTCTATTTATTGCTGACAAATATTTATACTACCTAAAATCATATCCGAGTTGAAAGCGAATGTAGAAAATTTATCTTATTTCATATAGTAAAATATTGTATGTTTTTATAGTTCCATTACAATTCCAAACCCACCAACAAAGTGAAAAATATTCATTTGGGTCATGTTTCTCCACTAAGAAAGTCCACTATTTATGGGGTTTTCTTGTATCTAAATTTCTTGTTGGCTTTTCTGTATATTATTCTTTGCTTAGTTTTTCCATTTTTTTTATTTCTTTGATTTTCCATTTGTATAATTTAGGATATTTTTTTTTCAACACATCATCAAAATATGATATTCTCATCAAAGTTTTGTAATACCGATGTATTACGAGCTCACTTCTTTTTTTAAAAACTTGTAGTATTAATGCGTAAAATTCTACATAAAATGTATTAGAAATTACATCATCATATGAGTTCACCTTTTTTATATACTCCGAAAAAAAATAAAATTGTGAGACAAGATTTTTCCCACTAGCTTCAACTAAAAATTGCAAATTATATTTATGCAGCAAAACCAATTGAGAAAAACCTTCTATTTTTGTTAAATAAGACCTCACATTATTTCTTACAGTATCAGATTTATAATTATGCATTTCCATTTTCTCCAGATTGATACTTTTATCTTCTTCATTGGTATATAGTTGACGTATTTCCCAGTATTCTTCAGTCAACTCTGTTTTCTTTACACTATAATAATCGTATATGTTTTTTTGTCTATCTAAATACTTGCTATAAACATATGTATATATACCTAAGCCTACTGTGATTAATACTGCAAAATTAGTACTAATTTGAATAATTTCTACAAAACTCATAAAGACCTCCAAAATATTAATTATTGATATAAATAAGCAATTCCGATATTACATTTTTCGCAATGTTTTGTTTTGTTGCGATTTCAAATGCTTGCCATTGAGGAGCATAATTTTCTTCAATTATGTATAATTCCCCTTCAGTTGTTTGCGCCACATCTACTCCGATTAATCCTACTTTTGAACATTTATCTAAAACATAGTTTTCTGCTTCTATATTGTCTGAACAAATAAACTTTCCTCCTTGAGATGCATTTTTCAAGAAACTTTCATTTTGTTTTTCAGCAATACCAAGAGAAGTACCATTAAATAACAATACTCGATATTCTTTTTCAAATTGAACATATTCTTGGAAAAATAATATTTCATCCCCTGCTTTATCTTGAAAAAAGGATTTTGCGTAGTTTCTAAATTCTTTTGAACTATTGATAAGTGTTATACCTTTCCCTTGCTTTCCTTCGAGTGGTTTAGCAATAAACTGCATATTGTTATTATTAATATTTTGTAGCACACTATCTACTTGATTTTCATTTGAAATAAAATATGAATTTACAGATACCTTTCTCTTATGTCTATCAATTGTTGATAAAAGTTTAGAGTTTGAATAATTGCCAAATCTAGCTATACTATCAAGTATATAGCATCCATTATTATTTAATGCATTTGCTAAAACTGTAATTAACTCTTTCTTATAAGAAGTGCTTCTAATTATTAATGCAGATAAACTACTAATGTTATTTGTTCCACTATAGATAAGACAGTTTTTTCTTTCTTCAAACGAAAAATACAAATCATTAGGATTAATTATATGAACTTTGTTGAAAATTAAGCTTCCTTCATTATATAATGCGTGGTTTTCATATGACATTGCTTCATTTCTTCCTATTCCACATAAACCTAATGTAAACATAATTCCAATATTCCTTCCACTTTCTATCTTCATTAATCTCTATTATACAATAATTTTGTAGTCATTTCCATATGGTAGAATACTCTTAAATTATTATAAATATTTATTTTATTAAATTAATTTGGTTTTTGGTTGGAGCTCTTTGGTATTTTTATGTTTTTCAGTAAATATTAATACTTATCTACCACTTATCATAATTTACTATATATCCCTTCAAAACCTACTAAACACTAGACTAAACTATGAATATTATTGTGTGTTAATTACTAGCTGATTTCAACATAGGACTGACAAATCTGGTTTACAACATGTGCCGGTATGAGACTTTACGGCGTGTACGACCAGCTACGGGATAAATTTACCCATTTATGGGAATGAACCGCGAAAAAGCAGAATAAAAGAATAAAAATGCACAAATATGCATGAAATATTCCATAATTAGGATTTTATCTGTTTAATTCACAGTTTGCTCGCAAAAGGTTGATTTTTTCGTGGTTTTTAGAGGTGACCTTATATTTGTTTATTCTAAAAATATATCTTACACCAATATTTATATTACCGAGATTCTACGTCAATTTAAAATCACCTTCATTTGTAGTTGAATTGTAAAGAATTCAGCAAGATTCTTCTTTATATTACCATTTATAAAACCTCTTGTCCATAAAATAACTGCTTATTATTATGATTTCTTAATACTTTATACGAATAACAGACCTCATATCGAAAACTGAAGTCAATGCATTTATTTTCGATTTTTTTACCTAAGCCAAACATTTTTCATACACATCCTTATATGGATATTTTTCTGAAAGCTTCATAATCACATACCTTGCAGTCTTTATTATTTTTCCAGCGAGAAAAACATACTTTAATCGAAATGTCTTTATTTGCTGTCTGTATTCTGTTGCTTAAAAGTCAAATTTAAACAGCAAAAATAGATTATATGCTAACATCATCATTTGAAATATTGCCTCATTTGCCCAAAATGACTTTAGCAGAAGATGACCTACTGCCATATCATACTTAGATTCCTTTATGTAATTCTCACAGTTACCACGCTTTTCATAAGACATAACAACTTTT
>SDBS01005996.1_pt1 | contig 11838 bp, 10 predicted proteins | sample 2277091 | NCBI WGS metagenome assembly SDBS01 (sample SAMN10404972, study PRJNA504765) | marine sediment metagenome | isolation source: marine sediment core GS10_PC15, 163 cmbsf | place: Arctic Ocean: Southern Knipovich Ridge | collected 2010 | reverse complement strand
AATTGAACCACCACCATCCTTTTCTATCGTATTGACTATACCCAGCGTAACCTCCTGGAGGTCGAGTGCGTGTATTATAAAAACCATAAGGGAAGGTTTGGTTTTCAGTTTCGTACATAAACAGACCGGCTGTCAACTGTTTAATATTTGATCCGCATAGAACCGCTTTGGCGTTTTGTCTCGAACTTTGTAAGGATGGCAGCAATATTGCTATAAGAAGTGCAACCATGGCAATGACTACAATCAATTCGATGAGTGTGAAACCCGTGCGTTTCATATATTCTTATTCTATATTTCTTTTTGCCGTAAGTCAACATGTCCACCTGTAAAATAAGGCAGGTGGAAAGTATATCCTGCCTGCCTTATTTTCTGCTACTCCAACGAGTTAGTTAATCACACGCCCGCATATAATAACAGGTCCATTCTCCTGTTATATCACAAGCATAAAGGTCGTAAATATCATCTATACAGGGACTCTCAGCGGAGCTAATCATTCTGGAGCTGCTGCAAGTGCCACTCGTGGCGGATTTGCAGCCATATCTCGTGTAGTACTCCTCGAAGTAACCACCGCACATTACACCGACCTCATCGCAATATACTACATCGTATTCCTGCAAGAGGTTAGTGCACGAATAGCCAGAACCACCGATTATTGCTCGAAGCTCAACATCGTCGATATCATCGAATTTTCCTTCGATAGGAGTATTGGAAACCAAGAGAGCAGTACCTTTAGTCCAGTCCATACCACCACAGCGAAGGTCCGTGCGATAGTAGAAATTATCGTTTGCTAAATCTATACTGCACACATACTCATTATCAATACCCTCAAGCACAACAAAATGATTCTTTTTTGGAATATGCTGGATAACCTCGCAGCCATCCAGATTTTTAAGCGTTTTTATATCGAGCTTAACAGCACGACAATGGAGGCCCAGGTCCTGTGCAAATTGCTTCATTGCAAAAAGATTTGTGGTTGTATCTGGTTTACATACCAGTTGTGCAAGCTGTTGGTCAGTAACAGCCTTGCCTAATTGCGAAGCGGCATATTTTAATGCTGCCGTTGCACAGTTTTGGGGTTGTGTGCCTTCGGATGCTGCATAAGCCAATCTCTTTGCTAAGAGCATATCCGTATCAACAGTGTGCGAGTAACGATACATTGCAGGTTTAGCGGTAACGTTAGAGCGATACTCTATCAAGGTATCAGCTTCATACTCAATGTTAAAACTCCAAGGCATGGGAGCTTCACCCCTAATCCTGGTAAAGTTCCAAAAATCGCTGGCTAACAGTTTATTTGTCCAGGCATCGTATCGCTCTATCAAAATATTAGTAGGAACCCAGTTACCTGAGACCAATTGATAGTTGCCGTAGTGCTTGGAAAAGATTGTATCGAGACCATTTATCAAATATGAAGTAACTGCATAATCTTTTACCGGGTCCATTACAAAGACCATTTCTGAACCATCTGGATTGTTAAGCGTCAGATGTATTTGATTTTGGCCATCGATATTTTCCTCGACCGCGGAGGATCTGGCGGCAGAAAGGTTCTGGTACGTATAGTAGCCATATCCCCAGGGGATAACCCCGGCGGTTAACGGACCATTGACGACATGCGGAGTGGAACCTGTTGTGTCAATGGTTGCATGATTACCAGGCTGAAAGTAAGTTGTGTACTTTACACCATCCCACGCGAATATACGTCTGGTGTTCCAGTCTAAATCAAACTGTTTGGTCATAAAATTATCTTCTAAGTCTGCGCCCGGCTTTACCGAGTCTGTACGTGAATCTACGTTGATTTCCCAGTAGAATCTGTTGCCGTCGAATCTTACGACCACGGTTGAGTTCATAGTATGTTCGTTGGAAAGTCTGTAACGAACATTGAATGGGATGGTATCGAATGGGACGGCATCAAGCCCCATTTTTTGCAAATTTTCGGTTAATTTGCGTTTGTTTTGGTTGCTTTGATATTCTTTAATCTTTTCGTCGATTCGATTGTTGATCTCATTCAAGTCAGTTGTTTTCGGCGCTCTGTATTCTTCATGTCTTGCTTCAATTGTGCCCGCAGGCATCCACGTATTTCTTGGTTGGCTTGTTAGTTTCCCAAAGATTTGCAAAATCTCAGATCTGTCCAATTGTCTGTCTGCAAAAGCAACACAACTAACAGATAATGAAAGAACAATCGTTAGTACAAAATGTTTCGTCTTCATAATTATCTCCTTTGCTAAAGTTTCAGTTGGTGAAAAGGATAACTTGACCACTAAAATACTTTCGTTCTAAAGCAGATCTGCCGTTCTGTAATATATGGCCGAGCTCAACTGGAACATGTATGCTACTTTTTTGATATTTTTTTGAAAAAAGATGAACAAATCTTGAGATGAGTTAAGTAAGCAATATTTTTATATTGAAAATTCAGCATGTGGGTATGAATTAAATGCCATCCGCAGATGCACATTATCACCCAATACGAAATGCAGTTTATCGGATATGAACAACTGGCAGTGAGTTGCTAAGCAACTGCTACTATTCAGTCCTTTTAAGCCAATAGTCTACAAACAGCGTTAAATCATTGCAGTCAACATTGCCGTCTATGTCAAGATCAGCTCCTTCGCACCAGTTTGGATCGCTACAGCCTGTTTCCTGCCAGTGGGAGGCGAGTACTGCAAAATCGGCAAAGTCAACTCTGGTATCATTATTGAAGTCGCGTGTAGGGACATGCGTAAACACCAAGTCATAGACAGGAAAATCCATCCCACCGAGCCCGCCATAATCATAAAAGCCCACAATGCAGTTTCCTATGCTTGTAGCAGTGTAATCTATAATAAACCAGTCGCCTGCTTCTGCGCTTCTACGAGCATAAAGGTCAAAACCACTTCGCATCTCTTCTTCCCAGTCATATACGCGAGCCTCATCACCTACTGCCTCGAAACGCGAACCTTTCCAATCCAAGGTTGTATCATTGTAATCTCTACTTGACAAAACCCCATAATCTCTGTCTGTCCCAGTGATAAACAACCCCCCGTCCCAAGGCTCAGCAATGTTTGAATCGACAATGATTGTGAGTTTGGTTCCAACCATGATGTCTCGATAGATAAAAGGGATGTTAGGGTCAGCTAATTCAAGGGGGGTATTGCCATCAGCAAGGCACACTCTTGTCGAAACCTTTCCCATAGCCATAGAGGTCATACCAAGAAATAATGCCAATATTGTTATTTTTTTCATAATCTATCCCCAACGAAGGTACGAAACGCTTTATCACTGTTCGTTGCCTCCCGCCATATTGTCAATAGCAAGATAATATATTTGAATCAGTTCCCCAAGTCAAGAAAACAGAAAAAATTGCAGATTTTGCAAATTTTTTAAAAAAAGAGTCTACAAGATGGTGCTCGCATCGGCCATATAACATAGAAACGTGTTTAAAGTGAGTTCTATCGCTCTTAACACACTGCCGGTATGATGTGGTTTCGATAGAGCACAGTGATCAGATTCGCAATAGAGTAAGCTATGAAACGTAGCAGAATCAGCAGAATCATGCAGATTTTAACAACATTGCAGGTGGGAAAAAGCTATACCGTTAGTGATTTGTCGAAAATGTTCGGAACGAGCCGGCGAACTATTTTTCGCGATTTGAAAGAACTTCAGGCTATTGGTGTGCCATACCGCTACGACGCCAGGACCAGCGGCTATATGATAGAGCCTGAGTTTTTTCTTCCACCGATAAATTTGAGCCTACAGGAGACGCTGAGCCTGCTCCTGCTGGTACATAAGGTAAGGAGCCAGATACAGTTCCCATACAAAAATTCTGCACTTTTAGCCGCTCTGAAAATCGAAAACAATCTACCAGCCAAAATCAGACAATATTGCAATACAGCGCTGCAAAATATCTCTATTAAAGTCGGCGCCCAGATATTGTTCCAGCATTCTACTGGCCTTGACAAAACCTTCGCACAGCTACAGCAAGCTATCGTAAAAAAACGCAAAGTGAACATCCGTTACCATTCGCTTTCTGAGGGGACAATTATTTACGTCGATCTGTGTCCCTATCACTTGCTCTATAACAACCCGGCGTGGTATGTTCTGGGCCACTCCAGCCTGCACAAAAGCGTTCGCACTTTCAAGCTCAACTGCATAAGGGAGTTAAAACCTGCGGAAAAATGCTTCGTGGATGGCGATAATTTCGATGTGAACGATTACCTTGGCAAGGCTTGGTCAATGACTCCAGAAGGCCAGCTCTATAATATCAAACTCAAGTTTCTGCCGGAAGTGGCACACGATGTTGCTGAAGTTCAATGGCACAACACACAACAGGTTACTTTTGAGGAGGACGGTTCTGCAATCATTGAGTTCCGGATTGACGGGCTCAAAGAGATAACCTGGTGGATTCTGAGCTATGGAGATAAGGTACAGATTCTTGCTCCGAAAATTCTACGACAAAGGATAATCAAAATCGCCCAAAGAATGTGGAGTACACACCAGCAAGAGTCGTTGACCTCATCTTGAAGGGTATCCATAACCTATAGGCACTCCTTGGAACAAAAGACTCGATTTGTCTGAAAATGGAGGAAGCAGGGCTGAGGTGCGGAGGGAGAGGAAAAAGCGAGATATCCTCAGCCCTGCGAATGTGCTCTAATGAATAATATATCAAAAAGCTCTATGCAAAGACTATCCATTTAGAAACTCTCGCGTTGAGATAATTATACAACCATCGCTCCTGCGGTGTCAACCCTAAATTGCCCTGTTTTTAAGAGAAAAAATGGCCGGATTTTTTGGTCTCGGCTCCTCAATTCCACAAAGCCAGCCACATAAAAGCTTCTACTTGTTAGCATGGCCTCATTCATCTCTTGGCTCCGCGTCCTTTTTGTCTCTCTCTTTTGTCTCCAGTGACTTATCCACCATCCGCAGCCATTTCTCTATCGCCTTTGTTTGGGCTTCTTCGTCCATATCGGTTAGTTCCTTACAGCCGTCCGCCGCCTATGACATTTGTTGGTGGCTTTATCTGAACATTTCTTGCACCACGGCGACAATCCGTCATTGTTGCTGCGTCTTTTATAAAAGTCACTCTCGGCCTTCCACCTCTTGCACCTTCTACATCGCTTTTGTTTCACCCCGTCAACAACTCGATGGCTCTCCTCATGTCGATAATACGTTTTCAGGCCCTTCCCCTCTTTCTTGTAACCCTCTCGAATATATGCCCGCACGCAGTCTTTGCACCAATATCTCAATCCGTCTTTGTTCTTACTATGCTTGCTAAACTGAATTTCATCTTTCCTCTTCTTGCATTTAGAACAGCGTTTCATTTCTGACCTTCTTTCTTAGTTTCTCACAGCCGTCCGTCTCTCGATACACTGCTTGCACTTACGGGCTTTGTACTCTAACGTAGCCAACAAAACTTTCAGTTGCTGGTCTTTGGTCTTAAAGATAGAGTATTCCTTCTGGTTGTGGCTTTATGAAAAACCGTTAGTACGTAATAACTCTACCTCAGCACTTTTCATTAACTGTCCGAATTCAGTGGAAAATCATCATTAAATTTTTCGAGTACTTTTTCAAATAATCCTTGGTATAGCAACTTTTTGGAGTTATGTTTACCAAGAACAGTATAGTTTCTCTTTTTTAGTTCTTCGCTCAAAGCAAATTCAAGAGCAGCAACTATATCACGAATAGGAGCATGCTTTTCCCACGAACTTTGCTCCGGAAAGATGGGGCCTATGGCAATCATCTCGAATTTACAATCCGGAGGTTTAATTCCCTTCTCAAGTAGATGCTTTGCTATTGAATTTCCTTTTGCATTTTTACGGAAGTCAAGATGTTGTCCTATCCGGTTAAAGGGGGACGCTGCATACCGAGAGGAACTGTCTCCTGAACGGCCAACATATAGATATTCTTTCTTTGACTTTGATATGGAAATCTTCCAGACATAAAGCCAGAAACCACGTTTCAAAATCTGTCCATCAAAGGACATTCGGTAAACATCAAGTTCAGATTTGTTTTCCATTTTTTGCACCTGCTGAAATTTTATGCGTAAAAGGTTGCATCCATGAGTCGTTTGATAATCCGGTAGAGTTCAGTCAGTTGGCCTTGCGTAGTTATCCCTCGATAGTCCCATTCGTACAAACCTTCCTCAAGGTCTTTCAAATAATCGGCAATAGACTTTATTTCTGCCCTTTCCATATCCGTAATTCTACACGATTTCAACCCAAATGGCAATGTGCTGCTTGGGTGGGGTGATGATGAAAAGGTCTCGGTTTGACACAAGAAGAGATTTTAGGTATTATTAACAGGATCAAAAAAGGAACACCCCACCGAGCGTTGTTAAAAATACCCGATGGGGCGGTGTCCACGTGACTTGCACTTGTTATGACAAGCACGCAGATACGGACTATTTATTATAAACAAAATAGTACTATCGAGTCACGGATTTGTCAAGCAATAATATCAAAATATTCTAATTTCAGGAGTATCGAGTATGAGTTCTTACACACTCGGATTAGATATGGGCAGTAACAGCATAGGCTGGGCATTACTTCAAGGAGGTCAAGAACCGTCTATTATTGACTTGGGTGTGCGGGTCTTTCCGGAAGGCGTTGACCGAGATACCAAAGGTGCAGAGAAATCCAAGAATGCTACCCGCCGAGAAGCCAGAGGGGCAAGACGAATCAGGTATCGACATAATCTCCGAAGAGACCAGCTTGTAAAGATACTCAAATCGGCAGGGCTTTTACCAGAAGATGACATTGCGTTGGGAGAGTTATTTAATAGGATTGACCCATATAAACTACGGGCAAGAGGTTTGTATGAGAAACTTGAGCTTTGTGAATTTGGTAGAGCCCTTTTCCATATCAATCAGCGGAGAGGTTTCAAAAGCAATCGCAAAACTGGTAAAGCGAAAGAAGATGGTAAGGTTGCAACAGAAGCAGGTGAATTACAAGAAATGATTGACAAAGCTGGTTGCCGAACATTGGGTGAATACTTTGCCAATATCAATCCAGAAGAAAATAGGATTCGTGAACGATATACATTTCGGTCAATGTATGAAAGAGAATTTGACTTGCTTTGGGAAAGACAATCGAAGTTTTACCCGGATTTGCTGACAGAAGATTTGCGAAATAAAATTCGAGATGAAATCATATTTTACCAGCGGCCATTAAAGCCTACGGATGACTTAATTGGACAATGTGAGTTGGAACCGGAAGAAAAACGTTGTCCAAGGGGAGATTGGTATGCAAGACAGTTCAGAATATTGCAGGATGCTAATAATATTAAGATTTACAACCCAGATGGTTCGGAAGCGAAACTAACCGATGAACAGCGACAGTTAGTGCTCAAAGAGCTAAGGCAAAAGAAAGAGGTTAAGTTTGAGAAAATTCGCAAAATGCTGGGCCTTATGGAAACGCAGGAGTTTAATCTTGAACAGGACGGCAAAGTTAAATTACTAAAAGGCGATGATTTTTCTGTAGCCATGAGGAACAAAAAGATATTTGGCCCGAAAGTATGGGATGAAATGGATGGGCAGGAAAAGATTGAGCTTAATACGGCTGTTCTGGAGCTTGATGACGATGAACTTATAGAAAAAATGGCAAGCGATTATAGCTTTACAGGTGAACAAATTGAAAGAGTACTAAAAGTCTCATTGCTTCAGCGATATATGAGTTTTTCCCGCAAGGCGATTATGAAATTACTGCCCTTTATGGAGGAAGGTGCTTTGACTTCTGATGCGGTCAGGGCAGCATACCCCGACAGAGACAGGAAAGCAGTTCGTAGAGAGGTTGATAAACTGCCGATGCCGGACGACCTGCGTAATCCCATTGTGAATAAAGCATTATTTGAAGTTCGCAAGGTTGTAAATGCTATCATACGTGAATATGGCAAACCGGCTAAAATAGTCATTGAGATGGCCAGAGATGTAAAAGGCAGTAAGCGAGAGCGTGATGAAATCCACTTCAAAATGCGGGTAAATGAAAAACGAAACGAGGATGCCCGTACACGACTTATTCAGGATATGGACATACCTAATCCGAGCAGGGATGATATTATTAAATATAAGCTTTGGGAAGAATGTGGCAAAAAGTGTCCCTATACTGGCAAAAGTATTTCGCAAACGGCTTTATTTGGCCCAAATCCAGAATTTCAGATAGAGCATATTTTGCCGTATAATCGCAGTCTGGATGATAGCTATATGAACAAGACCCTCTGCGATGTTTATGAAAACATTCACGTCAAAGGAGACAAAATACCTTTTGAAGTATATAACCATGATGAGGAAAAATACGAGCAGATTAAACAACGTATTAAAGTTTTACCTTGGCCAAAGAGAAGAAAATTTTTACAGAGAGAGATAAGTCTTGATGAATGTATTCAGCGGGAACTGAATGATACGAGGTATATATGCAAAGAAGTGATTAAATACCTTAAGCAACTTGGTGTCAATGTTCGTGGGACAAAAGGCAGGATTACTGCTGAGTTACGGCACCAATGGGGGCTTAACAGTATTCTTGACCTTGTCAGTGTTGAAATGAAAAACAGGAATGACCATCGTCATCACACCATCGATGCTGCTGTGGTTGCAGTAACAAAAAATGAGCATCTGCGAAGATTGGCAAAAAGTAAATATTCTAAAGTCGGCAGTAGCTTTCCAGAACCTTGGCTACACTTTAGAGAGGAGTTGGCGGAAAAAATAAAACACATCAATGTCTCCTATCGGGCAACTCGGAAGGTTTCCGGACAACTCCATGAAGAAACATCGTATGGGCTTACTGAGCAAAAAGATGAGAAAGGTCAGGATATATTTGTTTATCGGAAAAAATTAGAAGATTTGACTATTCCAATGGTGGCGAAAATTGTTGACCCCGTTGTACGACAAATTATCAAAACCCGTATGAGCAAGCATGGAATTGAGCCTGATAAAAATCAGAAAATTCCAAAGGAAGTATGGAGTGAACCTTTGTATATGAAGCAAACTAAAAGCAACATAAAAGTTACTATCAAAAAGGTTCGGATACAAGATGTTTTCAATAATATGATTTTGCTCAGGGATAAATCCGGTAAACCATATCGAGCGGTTGCATCGGGTAACAACCATCACATCGAAATATTTGAGTACAAAGATAAACAAGGGCAGACCAAACGGGCTGTCAAAGTCATCACTATGTTTGAAGCGGTTCAAAGAAACCGAAGAGGCGAATCGGTTGTTCAAAAAAACCACGGACCAAATACAAAATTTATATGTTCTCTTGCCAATAATGATATGGTAATGATGCCAAATACCAACGGTGATATGGACTTATACCGTGTGCAGAAAATGAGCATAAACAAACAAATATACTTCAGGCACCATACGGCAGCAACTATAAACGATGACTCAACTCTAATTCGCAAGCAAGCCAGTTCATTTAAGGGTTATAAGGTAACGGCTGACCCGCTTGGGAGAATTTGGCCAGCAAGAGATTAAATTTTATATCATCTTCCTCATAATACAGGTCTACAATTCTGCCGATATAAAAAGATATTAGTGCCTGTCTTTAAGCTGGAGATGATATAAATGATTAAGCGTATTGTCGAAATATCATCGGCAAGGACGCATTTATCGATTCGTTACGGACAATTACTTCTAAGACAGGAGGGTGAGAAGGTCTCAAGCATTCCGTGTGAAGATATTGGGGTGTTGTTGGTTGACCATAGTGGGGTTACTTATACACACTCAGTGTTCACTGAATTACTGAAGCATGGGGTTGCGGTGGTGCTTTGCGGAGGCAACCATCATCCGACTGGTATGCTTCTTCCTATTGAAAGCAACAGTGTTCAAACAGAGCGGTTTCGACAGCAGATAGAAGTGAAAGAACCGGTGAAAAAACGCCTGTGGAAACAAATCGTAAAAGCAAAGATTAAACATCAGGCCAAACTCACTGGTAGAGATAGTGATGTATACAAGTCTTTGATGGTTTTACGGGACAGAGTACGGTCGGATGACCCCAATAATATTGAGTCACAAGCAAGCAGGAAATTCTGGCCGGTGTATTTGCAGGATATTATATTTCGCAGGGTCATTGATGGGCCACCGCCCAACAATATGCTCAACTACGGATATATGGTAATACGTGCGGCTGTGGCAAGGGCACTATGCTCTGCGGGTCTATTGCCGTCTTTAGGAATTCATCATCGAAATCGTTATAACGCATTTTGTTTAGCTGACGATTTGCTTGAGCCATTTAGGGGATTTGTGGATTCCAAGGTAAGGGACATCTACTTGGATATTGGTGCAGTGGATGAGCTTGAACAGCCGGTTAAAGCAAAGTTGTTGGAAGTTCTATATGAACAAGTCACTATTGCTGGTTTTAAGGGGCCTTTGATGGTTGGATTACATCGGACAATGGCATCATTACAGAGGTGTTTTGCAGGTGAACAAAGGCACTTGGATTTACCTGAGATATGATTATAAGCGGGTATAGAGCAATGTGGATATTTGCAATGTTCGACTTGCCGACAGATACGAAAAAGGCGAGAAAAGATTATACGCATTTTCGGAAAAATCTGTTGAAAGATGGCTTTGGTATGCTACAATATTCCGTGTATGTCAGGCATTGTGCGAGTGAGGAAAATGCTGAGGTTCATTACAACAGAATCAAGAAATTTCTTCCCCCGGATGGCGAAGTCCGGCTTGTTACCATTACCGATAAGCAGTTTGGGCGTATGCAAAGTTTCTGGGGAAAAATGCGAAAACCTACTCCTCCAGCACCTCAACAACTCGAATTATTTTAATACATTTTACCCGCAATCCTTTACCACTAATGGAGTTGTGACCCAAGTATTATAACTCATCCGTATCTGAGTGCAAGCCACAACTCTACCTGGCGTGTGGTAAGCGGAAGATCAATTATAACTCATCCGTATCTGAGTGCAAGCCACAACTATTGAACCGTAGGTAAGGGATAAAAAAAAATTATAACTCATCCGTATCTGAGTGCAAGCCACAACAGGGCTGCGTCTTTGCCCAGGCATTGTCTATTATAACTCATCCGTATCTGAGTGCAAGCCACAACGGTAAAAGGAATGTACAGACAACCGGCATAATTATAACTCATCCGTATCTGAGTGCAAGCCACAACTCAAGGACACATGGCGTCTGTTGGTTGTTGATTATAACTCATCCGTATCTGAGTGCAAGCCACAACATATTTTTAATCTTCCAAATCTTCCCATTAATTATAACTCATCCGTATCTGAGTGCAAGCCACAACCCAGCGACTGCGACCATCAATTGTTTATTTATTATAACTCATCCGTATCTGAGTGCAAGCCACAACGCGTAACGGCCGGCTCAACTGCTTCTTTGTATTATAACTCATCCGTATCTGAGTGCAAGCCACAACTCAATATCACCCATGACCAGTAACGACTTGATTATAACTCATCCGTATCTGAGTGCAAGCCACAACATTCAAACAATATTCGCCACTGTAAAAAGTATTATAACTCATCCGTATCTGAGTGCAAGCCACAACCCACAACCACGCATCCCCAAGACAAGTTTTATTATAACTCATCCGTATCTGAGTGCAAGCCACAACCTATGACAACGAATGGGGTATCTCCATTAAATTATAACTCATCCGTATCTGAGTGCAAGCCACAACACAACGCACTCCGTGCCCTGTTTGGTGACAATTATAACTCATCCGTATCTGAGTGCAAGCCACAACACTCATTCAATTGGTTCCAAATTAAACTTATTATAACTCATCCGTATCTGAGTGCAAGCCACAACCGATGGGCTGCCCGTATCTTCCTCAAGATATTATAACTCATCCGTATCTGAGTGCAAGCCACAACCGATGGGCTGCCCGTATCTTC
>SDBS01005995.1_pt1 | contig 11841 bp, 13 predicted proteins | sample 2277091 | NCBI WGS metagenome assembly SDBS01 (sample SAMN10404972, study PRJNA504765) | marine sediment metagenome | isolation source: marine sediment core GS10_PC15, 163 cmbsf | place: Arctic Ocean: Southern Knipovich Ridge | collected 2010 | reverse complement strand
AGCCACCGATGAACTTCGACACTCAGCGGAACAATTGGAGACGATTCTGAACAACAGCCCCAATACTGTACTTCTTCTGACTCCTGAGGGGATAATCCGGCTCTGCAATTCTTCGATCACACAAACGTTCGGTTACTTGAGGGATGAGATCCGATCAGAGCATGTACGTGATCTCGTTGACGATTCTATGGCCGATTCAATGACCTTGGCCTTAGAAGATGTGCTCACTGCGGACGATGCAAGACGGATAGAAATCCTGGCGATACGTAAAGACAAGACGACTTTCGACGCCGTGATGAACCTGGCGGCAATCCAACACGACAATGAGGTGAACGCCATTGTCTGCACAATAATGGACATCAGCCCACTTAAGGCAGCCGAGAGAGCCAAGGATGCCTTCGTCTCGAACGTCTCTCATGAACTGCGAACACCGATCACCTCGCTGCGACTGAATCACAACCTGTTAAAGAGGGACCCGGGTGAGCGTAAGTATCTCGACCGCTTCGACCGGGAGATTACTCGTCTGAACCAGTTGATCGAGGATTTACTGCGGCTTTCGCGCCTGGACCAAGGCCAGGTTGAACTCAAAATAGAACCGGTCGATTTGAACGACCTTTTGACCGAAACTGCTCAAGACCGGGTGGTCCTGGCCGAGTCACACGAGCTGGAGCTGGTGGTCATCCGTCCGGAGACCCGCATCCCGCCCGTGCAAGTCGATGCAAACCTGCTTGGTCAGGTGCTGAGTGTGCTGCTTACCAATGCCATCCATTACACACCCGCGGGAGGCCATATCGAGGTGCGTGTCGTTCATGAAGAACGAGACGGGGCGCGCTGGGCTGGATTTCATGTTCGAGACGACGGGTTAGGTATCTCTTCCAATGACCTGCCTCATCTCTTCGAACGATTTTATCGGGGCAAAGTCGGGCGTAGCTCGGGGGCTCCGGGGACCGGGCTCGGCCTATCCATCGCTTCCGAGATCGTGCAGCGCCACCATGGTCATATCGATGTTGAGAGCGAAGGTGTTCCGGGGGAGGGGACGACCTTCACAGTCTGGCTGCCTGCGGTTAATGACCGCGACAGATCAGAGAAATGAGGTTGAATCCGTGAACGAAACGGTGCTGATCCTCGACGACGACAACTCCCTTCTTGAGAGCCTTGCAGATTGTCTTGAGATCGCCGATTTCTCGGTGATGACGGGAACCAATGGAATCGAGGGCTTGGCCAGGATGGACGAGCAACATCCGGATATCATCATCTGTGACATCATGATGCCCGAGATGGATGGGTACACGTTCTTCAAGCAGGTCCGTGATAATCGTGACTGGCTATCCATTCCTTTTATTTTCCTCAGCGCCAAGGGTGATCCCAGGGATATCCAGCATGGCTACGCGCTCGGCGCCGATCACTATATGAAGAAGCCATTTGACCCTGATGAGTTGATCACCTTGCTGCGCTCGAAGCTGCAACGTGCCAAGGAGCTCAATTCCGTCATCAAGACGAAAAACGTCCATGGAAGGGAGCCTTGCTTCGAGGCCTTCGATCCCGAGCTCCGAGCTCCACTAAACCTCATTCAGAAATACATGATGGTGTATCAGGAGCGAAAAGCGAGTGTAGATCCTGGAGAGGCGGATGACATTGCCCGTGTTATGCAAGCAACGTTATCCCGATTCGTGAAGCTATTCGAGGATCTGACGTTGTTCGTCTATATCCAGAGCGGTGCAGCCGGTGTCGAGTTCCAGACCCTCTACCAGAAGATCGACCTTTCAACGGATCTCCAGCAACTAATGGAAGAGTATCAGGACCGGGCCAGCCAGCGGGGCGTGGCGCTTCATCATTTCCTTCCCGACGAACTCCTCATGCATGGGCATGCACACTATACACGTGAGGTTTTCAAGCGGCTGATCGATAACGCGATCAAATTCGGCCAGACAGGCGGCAATGTTTGGATTGAGGCCGAGATCCTTCGAGAGATGGTCCGGGTTTCTATCCGCGACGACGGGATGGGGATATCCAAAGAAGAGCTCTCAAAACTCTACACGAGTTTCAAGGGCGGCGATCGAGTCCGCATTGACCTTCAAGGCGCTGGACTGGGCTTAGCCATCGCCGGGAAACTCGTACGCTTGCATGGTGGCGAGATAAAGGTTGAGAGCGCGTTGGGTAAGGGAAGTACGTTTCAAGTCAGGCTGCCACTCAATCTTGGAGATGACTGATTATGTCGCTTTCGGAAAAAGTCTCATTTAAAGGAATCTCTCATGCCTGAGCTGCGGACTATTCTGGTTGTGGATGATGAGCTGGCGATCCTCGAAAGCTTAGCGGATATTCTCCAATTGGAGGGTTTCAGCGTTCTCAAAGCTTCGAGTGGATTGCAGGCCCTTGATATCCTCCGCGAACAGATTCCGGACCTGATCATCGCTGATGTCATGATGCCTGAAATGAACGGCTACCATCTTTATCAACGCGTGCGTCAGACTCCTAAACACCTTCAGATCCCCTTTATCTTCCTGACCGCAAAAGGGGAAGCCGAGGATATTCGCTTTGGAAAAGAGCTGGGGGCGGATGATTACTTGCTGAAACCGATTCACGCTGAAGATCTCATGGCAGCTATTATGGGTAAACTTAAGCGTTACGATCAACTGAAGGAGTATCGCTCTGGTCTCACAAATCAAAACGAAGCCGCCCATCCACCTGCCGCGTCAATGTCCGGGCTTCCGATTGACCTCAGCTCGCGAGAGCTGGACGTCCTCCGCCTAATGGTTCAAGGGTTGAGCAACAGCGAAATCGCAGAAGCGCTTTTCATAGAACAATCCACCGTGAAGACTCACGTCAGCAACATCCTCTCCAAGCTCGGGGTGCGGAATCGAGTTGAGGCGGTAACATTCGCCTTGCAGTCGGGCTATACACATACAGATTGATCGCTTTATAGGTTAAGAAGCCCTACAGGATTAAGATCTTCCCCCTCTACACTTCATCGGCGCTCCTCAGACATGTACTGAGCATTCACCAGGTGTCTGTCGAAACCTCTCCGCGCATAGATGAGATATTTCTTGTCGGATTATGGTTCCTCCCACACCGCGTGAGTCTTCCCCCCTTCCAAGTTTCTTTACCGAATCTTTATATTCACGCTAAGACGCCTTTATAAAGGGCGGCTAAGATCCTTACAGTTCATAAACGAGCGCTCTTCAGTGAGCGTTCCAGAAGGAAAGGAGTTACTAACATGATGGGTTGGTTTTCAGGATGTTGTGGATTTAGTGGATTAGGGGGTTTCGGTTCCTTCGGGTGGATCGGGTTGATTTTTAACCTGGTCATCATCGCAGGCGTCATCTTGTTGATCGTCTGGGTGGTACGTCGTTTTACAGCAGGTGGGTCAGCTTTCACCTCTCTCCAGACTTCGAGTGGTGCTCAACCATCCCCGCGGGAAATCCTTGATATTCGCTATGCAAGTGGGGAGATCGACCGAGATCTCTACCAGCAGATTCTTTCAGATTTGAACTGAACGGATGGGAGAGCCTGACACCCGATGATGTCGAGTTGTTAGGCTTTTTCAACATATCTAAGGAGAGTCCATGATGATGATGGGATTTGGTTTTATTGGGTTACTGCTCATGCTCCTGTTCTGGGGCTTGTTGATCGCTGGCGCCGTGTGGTTGGTCAAGGCTATCTTAACCGGCGGAACGAACAGCCGAGTTTTGGCAGAGAGAAATCGATTGAGCGCAAGCGAGATCCTTAACCAGCGGTATGCAAAGGGAGAGATCACGCGCGAGCAGCACGCGCTCATGAGCGAGGACATTACTTGAACAGCGTACCAACTCGGCAAGCTCACTTTGATATAGGAAGAAGAGTACTTGGATTATAAAGTGAGTACAGCAAGCAGCATTAAACGCGTTTTCCTGATTATTTCCATGGCTTTGGTGGCAATCTTGATCACTGCGTGCGGCACGCCGGAATCTGGATTGGAAGCGGGCGATCGTGCGCCGGATTTCAGCCTTCTCGCAGCCGATGGTGATACAGTTTCACTATCCGATTATCGCGGTGAACGACCAGTGCTGCTGTATTTTCACATGGCGCTTGGTTGACCGCCTTGTATAAAGCAGATCGTCGATCTACAAAACGACCCAGGTTTTCAAGCTCTTGATGTTGCTTTCCTCAGTATTGCCTTTGACCCCCCCGCGGAGCTGACTCAAGTCGCCGCGGAATTCGGGACTCGCATCCCGCTGTTGACGGATGCGGATCACGATGTGTCGGCAGCCTATGGGGTGTTGAAGTGGGCTGTAAAAAGTGGTGAGCCCGGGCACACCTTTGTGTTGGTGGGCGCTGATGGGACCGTGCTGTGGGTTCAGGATTACGGCGCCCCTGAGAATGGGGGGACCATGTATGTGCCAGTCGAAGAGTTAGTCCAACATGTTGGAGCACGAATCGACTCGTAACTCGTAGTCACTCAGCGTAAATGGGAGAGGGTAGAACCAAATTGGGCGGCTTCTACCCTCCTCCCTGTTAGCGGTCAAAGTATATGCTCTTGCCGCTCACCGATAAGGGGATGCCCATGACGAAGTCGGCGTCGATCAAACCAAGCTCTCGTGCCACCACGCCTGCCCTGTACATGATGCGATTGTCTACGTTCATCAGGCTGGCGGTCTTGACGGCTGAACCCAGTGCAATCCCCATATCAAGCACCCGAAATGGGCATTGTGGTCCTTTGAATTCACCCTCATAAGTATTGATGACGATGCACGCTTCAGCCCCGCAAGCACCGCAATTTAGGTCTGCGACCGCGCCATCCTTGATGCCAATAAGCACCACTGCGCCGGAATCCAGGACATTTTGACCATCGCGGGCGAAGCCGTCGATGCCGATTCGTTGTGCGTAATCTTTCATCCCCTTACCCAGGCGAAGAAGATCTTCTCCCTCGACCGTTTTCACAACCACAAAATCCTGCCCCCGGGTCTTGGGAGCGGTGATCGCGGCAATCTCCATTAATTGGGCGATTGTATTTAGTGCTGCCATGAATAACCTCCATGCGTTCTTCGCTCAAGTGAGCTCATCTGGACTGGAATAACTGTGAGCATTATCAGTAAAGCCCTGTATTATCGCAACCTACCTCTGAGTGGGATGTAATCGTTTAAAAGTGAACTTGGAATCATGTGCTTGTTTTGAGCCCTCAGGCTTGCGTTCTGCACCTGATCGCAATAGCCTTAGCGAAACTCAATCCGCATCACTTACCCGAAGCCACAACGGATGAAGTTCTGTATATATAACAGATAAATAGTGACGGGAATGTGGATGTGCGCCTTGTTAGGAGAGCAGAGTGGAAATCAGCCCGGCTGGAGATATTGCGGCGGTCTTCGACCTCGATGGGACTTTGTATACCGGTCACATCACCAGGGGCATTGCCGAACATCACCGGACTCATCGTGTAAACCGTCTTGAACTTTATGCTTACATGCTCACCCATATTCCCATTTGGTGGCTTCAACAGTTAGGCATGGTATCCGAAAATACGTCTCGTTCAATCTGGGCTCGAGATATGGGTTGGACAGTTCGGGGTTGGACTGTGGAGGAAGCGAAAGAAGCCTTTCAATGGCTCGCTGAGCAGTACGTACAGCCGAAGTTGCGGTCGGAGGTGATGGCGCGATTGCGCAGCCATCAGGACGCTGGGAATAGAGTGATTCTGGTTTCTGGGACCTTCTCCCCACTGCTTCGCGAGATCGGGCATCAGTTGGGGGTTAGGGAAACGGTAGGGACACCGATAGTGATGAAAGATGGGCGCTACACAGGTGGCAGCGAACTTCCAGTTTGTCAAGGCCAACATAAGGTGACACGGCTTGAGGCGTACCTGCGTAATACGACGGATATTAATTGGTCGGAGAGTTTCGCCTACGCGGATAGCCAGGCAGATATTCCCTTGCTTGAAACGGTCGGATTTCCCATAGCCGTTGTTCCTGATGCTTTTCTCGAATCCTACGCAAGGGAGAGGGGATGGGAGATCCTGCAATAAGACTCGACACGCGACGTACAAAACAGGGTTCCCTCCTTCGCTTGACCGGCATCGTCGCCTTGTTGCTGATCAGTGCAGCCTGCCTATCCGTTTTCATGGCTATGAACCCCTACACTGCGTGTTTGGGCTCGACCTCAGAATCTCCTCGGCCGGGCACCTCTGCCAGATCGCTTGTGTCCGCTGGCCTGCAGCGCTGTTATCTGCTTCATATTCCTCCTGAGTACGAAAGAGGGCAATCTCTGCCTTTGATTATCAGCTTGCCCGGGTTTACATCCAACCCAACGGGCCAGCAATACTTGACTCGCTGGAACGAGGTTGCCGACAATGAAGGTCTTCTCGTAGTCTACCCACAGGGCACATCGATTCCTCTCCGCTGGAACTCAAGCACGGCATTCACGGATAGTGACGTTGATGATATTCAATTAATAACTGACTTGATCGACGAAGTGTCCAAGTTCGTGACCGTCGATCCCTCACGTATTTATGTAGATGGAATGTCCAACGGCGGCTCAATGGCGAACCGCGTGGCTTGCGAAATGGCTGACAAGGTGGCCGCGGTCGGAGTAGTTACCGGTCCACCGCTTGAACCACCAGGGGGATGCAACCCGCAGCGCCCCATCTCGCTGATTGCTTTTTATGGTACCGAGGATCCTCTCGTCGCCTATGAGGGCGGAATAGTGAGCGAATCGTTCATCTCCAGACTGATACATCGATCATCGCCCCCCGTCTCTTTCCCGTCAGTGAAATCGTATATCGCGGCATGGGCCGAACGCAATGGGTGTCCTCCGTTACCTGAGCCCATCCCGGCGAATGGAGATGCCAGCGGAGTTCGCTACACAGGTTGCAAGGATACATCAGAGATCGTTTTCTACACGATCGAGGGTGGGGGGCACACTTGGCCGGGAGGTCGACCAACCTTCGTTGGAAAAACAAGCCGTGATATTAATGCCAGCCAGGTGATGTGGGCGTTCTTCGAGGCGCATCCCTTAACTGACCATCCTTGAGGCTACGCGGAAGGATTAAAGTCTTCTTGAAGATCGATTTCAGAGATTTCAAGATGCAGTCGAGGGGAGATGTATAGGATGAAAAGGAGTTCTTATGGCAAGTGAAATGATGCTTTCCACGATCTTGATTAGTCTGGCGCTGGTGTTTTACACGATTGGCGTTTGGAGTGAGCGTTTTGCTGGTCGATTGAAAGGATGGCATTTGATCTTCTTCTGGGGAGGTCTTGTATTCGACACTGTGGGGACAGGGATGATGATGGAGATGGCTGGAGGTCTTACGTTTGATATCCATGGTGTTACGGGAGTGTTAGCAATCCTGTTAATGCTCGTTCACGCCGCCTGGGCTAGCATCGTGCTTATCCGCAAGGATGAGAAGGCAATCGCTAATTTTCATAAATTCAGTGTTCTTGTCTGGGTTATCTGGCTTGTTCCATACTTCACCGGCTTTTTCGTGTCGATGGGATAGGTGTCAATCCCACAGTGATGATCAACGGCGCCAATTCGACCTCAGACTTGAATGGGAAAGTATGCTTGGTTACAGGCGCCACCTCTGGAATTGGCGAGGTTACAGCTAAAGCTCTTGCGGCGAGAGGCGCGCAGGTTATCCTTGTTGGCCGCAATCAACTGAAAGCGGATAAAACCGTCCAACAAATCCAGTCTGAGACCGGCAGCAATTCTGTTCAGTATCTACTGGCCGATTTCGCTGATCTTCAGCAAATTCATGATCTCGTTTCATCCTTTAAGAGCCAGTATTCGCGCCTCGATGTTCTCATCAACAATGCAGGCGCATACTTCAATTCCCGCCGTCAAACGGCGTACGGTGTAGAGATGACGTTCCTCGTTAACCACCTTGCGCCATTTTTACTCACCAACTTGTTGTTAGACATGATCAAGGCGAGCCCCGCGGCTCGGATTATCAATGTCTCCTCTGATGCTCATCAATATGGCTCGATGGATTTTGCCGATTTGGAATATAAGCGAAGGTACTTTGGCATGAAAGCGTATGCCCGCTCGAAGTTAGCAAATATCTTGTTCACCTACGAGCTCGCTCGTCGGCTTGAGGGAAGTGCGGTTACTGTAAATGCCCTCCACCCGGGACACATTGCGACGGATATCTGGCGCACCAACTTTTCGTTGATAGGGCCGCTGCTCAAGTGGATTATGGGTTTCTTCGCCATCACGCCGGAAGAGGGAGCGAAGACATCCATCTACCTAGCATCCTCACCTGAAGTTGAAGGTTTGACAGGCCAGTATTACATCAAGCAGGAGGTTGTGCAATCATCGCCGATGTCTTATGACCAAAACTTAGCCTGTCAGTTATGGCGCGTCAGTGAGCAATTGTCGGGGCAAGCAGCATCTTCTTAATATCACGCTTCGTCGAATACACCTCATTAAGCAACAGAGTGTAGTAGGCTCAAATAAACCATAGTTCATCGACTGGCCGTGTCAAATCAAATGATAATGTTACCGAACAGTGATGGTTCCGTCATTTGATAATGTTACCGGGATGGCCTTCTCCTTTGTAGGGATAGGGGGCATAAATAGTGTCTGGCAGACATCCTGGGTAGAGCCTTGAGCGGCATTAGGTAAGGCAAAGATCATATCTATGAGTTCATAGATATCTTCCGCAGTTTTCGAGGGTTGGTGCGGCAACGGAGGGATTCAAGCTCTATCCCGCGTTCTTTGTCTAAAACCCCAGTGGCGCACAGGCGGTCGAACGGTGTTCGAGCGTCATCGAAACGGCGTTTGATGCGGGCGTGCCTGCCTGGCTGTGGGACGACCGTCTTTTCTTTCAGGCGCATCACGGGCTGGAAGAAGTTGTAATAAAGCCACATGCGCTCATAGAGCTGATTGAGCAGATTAGTCTGCTCCACGCTATCGAGGCGATCGAAGCCCAGATAGGCTCGCACGAGGGTGTCATTCTTTTGCTCGACAAAGCGGTTGTCGTTCTTCTGCCATGCACGGCTGCGAGATAGCTCAATGTGGTTTGCAGCCTCTTTCCAGAATCGGCGTAGGTGATAATTGATGAACTCGCTGCCGTTATCAGAGTGGACTTCAAGTACAGGAAAGGGCAACCGGGCGAGAATACGTCGGAAAGCGTCTTGCATGACCAAATAGCTCCGTCCCAGTGTAGCAACACGCTCGCTCCATCCTGTGGCTACGTCGATCATCTGCAGAGTGTGGACAAAGTGTCCTGAAGCCGATACGCCGCAGTGGTGGACGAGATCGGTTTCAAAGTGCCCTGGTTCTTGTTCCTGCCAGGGGATGCGGCGGGCAGGGATCTCTCTAGCTAGACGGTTGGCCCGTTCAGGTCCTTTGCGTGGTAGACGAGGCCGATCCCTGGGGGCTTTCTTGAGCAGACGCCGCACAGTAGAGACACTGATCTTCTCTAGTTTGTCCAGCAAGGGTGACGAGATCTCCAGTTCGCCATGTTGAGAAAGGTGATGAGCTATCCAGACCAGATTGGGCTTCAGGCGTTCGGCACATATGTGGTCCAGGCTCTCGGAGATCACCCGCAGGGCGTATTCAACCTGCGGACCGTATGTCGGCCCTCGCCGCCCCACCCGTGGCTTGCGGCGGATATTGGAGCCCATCAGTCGCGTCAGGCTCTTGCGATGCAGTTCGGTCACTGCTTGTATCTCGTCCAGTAGTTTGCATTTCGCATGACGGTCTGCTTTTCGATAGCGCTTCTGCAATTTCCGGAGAAACTTGTCTCGTTCTTGCAAGGTAATTCTGTCGTTGTCGGCCATTGGTTCCCTCGGTAACATTTTCTTTTGAGAGAACCATTATCCTTCGGTAACATTTTAGATGAGTGAATACGCTGGCTGGCGGGAAATCAGCAGAGACGATATGCTAGTCGCAGTGGTCATCGGCCACGTAAGTGGGCGGTACAAGGTTGCTTTTATATTCTCAAGCTTGTGCGCCCCGTACACGGTTGAAGGATTCTCTATCACCCTATGCTTTACAAGGAGCAGCAAGGCACGTTGATCTACTGAACGTGCAGCCGGCTGGCTGCCCAACCCTTTAGCAGCTTACAATCCGGTAGGAGGTATAACAATGCAATTCTCAGATCCTCACTCTTATACAGATACCGAACAGGGGAAAATCGCTCACATCCTTTTTTGGATAGACGTCGATTTCTCGGCAAAAGTCTTGAAGATTAAAGCCACTTATCGCCTTGATGAACCTGTCTCCGGCTCATTCTTCCTTGACACACGTGATTTGATAATTGACCGAGTTTACGAGGGTGACCAGGAGATCATCTGGGAGATCGATCAACACGATTCGATAGTGGGCAATCGCCTTCATTTAAAGGATCTTGATGGTCATTCAGAGTTCACGATAGAGGTGACCACTTCACCGGACGCCAGCGCTTTGCAATGGGTGACGCCGAAACAAACTGCTGGAGGGGAGCATCCTTTCCTTTATAGCCAATGTCAGTCTATCCACGCCCGTAGCATATTCCCATGCCAGGATTCTCCGTCCGTTCGCTTTACATATGAGGCGACCGTAGATGTGCAACGTCCGCTGGTTGCGGTTATGGCTGCAGAGCTTATTGACAGCGAACATTCGGGGGAGACCAGTCAATATCGGTACAATATGCCCCAGCCTATCCCTTCGTATCTTTTCGGAATTGCAGTTGGGAATCTCGCCTTCGAAGAATTGGGACCTCGCACTGGCGTATATTCCGAGCCAGAGAAACTTGAATCTGCTGTTTGGGAATTTGCTGAAAATGAACAGACCATCATCGAAGCCGAGAAATTATTTGGTCCTTACCTGTGGGATCGCTATGATGTTCTAATCTTGCCCCCCTCGTTCCCATATGGAGGGATGGAGAACCCGCGCCTGACATTTCTCACCCCCAAATGCATTTTGGGAGATCGCAGTCGTGCTAACCTTGTCTCTCATGAACTTGCGCACTCTTGGACGGGTAACCTGGTGACGAATGCCACCTGGGAGGATTTTTGGTTGAATGAAGGCTGGACGACGTATGCTGAATCACGAATTACCGAAGTTCTCGAGGGAGATGATTTTTCTCAACTCTATGCCTTCGTAAGGCGAAAAATAATGCTCAAAGTCATGGAGCGTTTCGGAATGGATTCGGATAAGACATGCTTAAAGTACTCGCAGCGGGACATCGACCCCGACGAGGTCTTCTCCGTAATACCCTATGAAAAAGGTTCCTCCTTCATACTTCAGCTAGAGCGATCCGTGGGTCGGGAAGTTTTCGATGCCTTCACCAAGAAATACATCGCCACCTTCAGCTTTCAATCGTTGACGACTGAAGCTTTCATCTCTTTTCTTGAGCAGGAGCTTCCAGAAGCAATCGAACGTGTTGACATCGATAAGTGGCTCTATGCACCGGGTTATCCTGAGAATGCTCCGGCTCTCAGGTCGAGCCTCATTGACGATGTAGAGGTTAGAATTGACGCATACGAATCGGGCATGCTTCCCAGCACCCATCAAGTTGCCGAATGGATATCGGCCCAGACCCGCCTTTTCCTGTTGATGCTCCCTGAACAAATTCCTGTCGAGGATTGTCGCCATTTCGAGCGCGTATTTAACTTCAGGGATAGCCTTGACTATTTCACCATGAATCGCTTCTATCAAATATCTATTCAAAGCGGTTATCAGGATGTGCTTCCTGGAATTGAGCGCATGGTTGAATCAGGCGGTCGAATAGCGATTCTCGCACCGAACTTCCGCGCTATGGTAAAGGCAGAATGGACCCGGGATAAAGCACGACCGATGTTTGAACGACATCGTGACAAGCATCACCCGACAACCGTGGCGGTTATTGAGCGAATACTTAGTAAAGCCGGTTTGTAAGCACAACTTAGATTC
>SDBS01005994.1_pt1 | contig 11842 bp, 22 predicted proteins | sample 2277091 | NCBI WGS metagenome assembly SDBS01 (sample SAMN10404972, study PRJNA504765) | marine sediment metagenome | isolation source: marine sediment core GS10_PC15, 163 cmbsf | place: Arctic Ocean: Southern Knipovich Ridge | collected 2010 | reverse complement strand
GGAAGTAAACGCTATTGTATGTGTGCCAACTGCGAAAGTAGCCCCACTTACAATATTAGATGCTCCCGATGTAGTACCTATCTGAACATCCAGAGAATCTTCACTGACTGTAAACTTCAAAACATATGAAGTAGCCGTAACAGTTGTTATTTCCTGTTCGCCTATTGAAGTAGATGCACCGCCAGGATTAAGCCTCATCTTGCTATTATTAAACGTAGGATCGTTGCCTGTACCATTATTAACATCCCATCCCGATAAGTCACTGTCAAATGTTCCATTGGTAACAAGTTCAACACCATCAATGCTTATAAAATCAATATCGTTTCCTGTGGTAGCGCCGGGAGTAAGAGGAGCGTTTAAATCCTGTGCGGTTTGAAATGAGGGTGGGGGGTTACCGGGAACTACACTTAATGTCCATGACGTATCGCTTGTCCTGGTAAGTTTCCTGATACTGTTTCTACCATCAACCAGATACATAACATCATTAGATTGAGCAAATTTGATATTGTCTAAATCAGAAGTCAGCCAGGGTGTAACTACTTCTACGGCATTACCGCCACTCGTTATCTGTGCCCCATCTTTATAAAACCTTATATATAAATCACCAAACTCCAGAAAGTAAGCATCAGTAGTAGAGAAAACAAATGGTATGCCTCTTGACTGAACACTACTATCTTTAGTTTCCGCAACAAATCTACTGCCAGTCCTGCTTTGTATAGCCCCTTGTGGTAAGAGTATGAAATTTTCCAGCTTTTCCAAACTATTTCTATACTTGGCAAAGTCTATTCTTGCCAACATCTTCGGAGATATTTCGCCGGTTGAAAATGAAGGCACTGCCTTTTGTATCTTCGCAGCATGGCCTAGATTGCAAATCAAGAATACAAATACGAACAATGACAGTATTTTCTTTTTCATTTATGCTCCTGTCTGAAACCGTACATCTTGTAACTCCGTAGCTTTTACTTCTTCAGGCGTACCTTCCTGCCCATCACTTGCCCTTGCTTCTAAGAGTATGTCTTTATGTAACGTATATAAAGCTGTCTTTGCTTTTGCATCTTGTTTTAATGGCAATACAACTTTATAGGCAAGCAACGAAACCAATGCAGCCACAAAGGTCTTGCTCCATTGCACAGGATCAGTTACAAGTGCTATATATTTTAAATCCACTCCGCCTTCATCAGTCAACAATATCCTGCCTTCGACTTTAAACGGCGATTCCGTATTCCACATCTCCGTAGCTCTCAAGCAAAACGGATCAGAGGGAAGATTATAGGCATTAGAATATTCTGAATTGCTTAGAAACTTCTGGCCTAAAGCCTGTGTTGGTGTTATCTGCGCCAACGTCTGCCTTCTCATTGCAAAGTTCCATTCGTAAGGCTCCATTAACTCATCTCTTGACTGATTGTAAACCACGTTTATAATATTAGCCCTGCGATTCTGAGCATTCAGAGATTCTATCGTATTGACACCAATCTCAATCAGTGCCATATTCGCTATTCTTGTATCTGATATTGCCATATTTAGCCTTCATGAATACCTATTTCATACTTACAGTTTTTGCATTTTACGGCAGTAAAGCAATTTTGAGAAAGAACTACAAAATCTGATTTATTGCAAATCTTGCGAAAGAGTATTTTGCAAGATTCATCTAAATAAGTTACATGAAATTTGCCTTTTTTATAACCTATTAAATCATCATATAACTTTCCATGCTTCCAGTTTTTAGGAAACCAATTGTCATTAGTCATAGTATTAAATGACCGCTGTGGGAGCCAACCATTCGCATGACACTCTCCCTAATGGCGCAACGGCCAACGCCTTCTTCACTTTACATCATTTGGAGGTGATATAAATGAAGTTTATCCAGTCGAAACATAAACTACTTCAACCTGAATTACTGCATCTGCTGATGCCGGAGTACTCACAGTAGTAAGAGTTAAATCAATGGTATCATTCCCTGTACTGGTACCAACAGCACGAGCCGTATATGTACCACCATACCCAATAGCCTCCAGGAAACTGGTCGAACCTGTTCCGACTGTCCCCGATGAGGTTTGCCCCATTGGAAGAGACGAACAATACCTATCAGGATCAAAGGTATCGCCGACTTCAACAACGACAGTAGTGCCCATATCAGACCATACAATAGTACTCTGCTCCCGTATAATGACGGAACCAAAGGGTATCGTTACCATCTCAACCACATCACCTGTAGCCTCACTACCTGTAAAAGTATAGGTAGCACGTTTTCTTCTGATAACCCCACCATCTACATTAGGGTTATTCATATCAGGCGGAACTGCATTGGTATTTGTAACCAAATCCGATCTTAATGTAGCCGCCTGTACGTCTATTGCTATGAATACAGCTATAATCATAGCCAGTACACCATGCTTAAACCATTTCATAAAAACCTCCTTTTTAAATTGCTAATTGTTTAACTTCTCTTTGTTGTAAGTATATACTATTGCTTAAGTTATATCACATGCAATTTCTACAACGGCCTCCTCCTCTACTCTACCTGCACCCATATCCATTTCTACAAATACCCTGGTTGAGAACCTGAATCCCGGGTCTTTTGCAACTTCCACATCCATTTCTATGCCTATGCCCAACCCAACACCATTAGCCCTCATAGCAATTATCTGCTTGTCGCCATTGCTATCGGTATTCAAAAGATTGGTCAATACAAAACGGAAGCCTAGATATTCCTTAAGTCTGCCTTGTGCCAATGCCTGCATGGTGTTAAAATCAGTTGAACCGATCTTATCATCAGGCAGTAAATCCCTTGAAAGCTGTCTTGACTCAATGATAATAACTCTCTGTACTTCAGGCATCTCTGCGTCATTAGGATAGTTGTCATCAAGTATTTCTTTTGCCCTGAGAATCTTATCAAGGTTAAGCCCTACATCTGAACCACCACCACCTACGGTTACAGCTACTTTCTGTGAACTCGGCAGAACTACGGTAGTACCACCTGTTTCATCACCAAACGTATTACCCGTAGCGGCATTGATTATATGCTGGTCAAACCTTCTACCTGCTGCCCATGCCGCTTCTTGAACGTAAGCAGCCAGAATATCTATCTTGACTCGCCTCTGGTCGGCCTTATCAATCAAATCACCCCAGTTTGAGGTAATCAGACTAACCATACGCCTTGAATGCGGCGTGTCTCTCTGAGGCGAAGCTGCGTGCCTTGTGGAGACATCAACCATATCCCTCGGCCCAACTCTTTCAAAGAACGTGGCTTTCCCCACAACATCTTCTTTAAGTTGCACGAAAGGACGTAAAACACTGCCTTTCTGCTGCGCCAGGTGGATTACATCAGATTTAAACTTCTGCACCCTGGCAACTGTAATTTCATTCGACATATTAATCCTCCCGATAAAGTTTAAATACGTTCTAACTCTTATCGGAAAGTAATCTCTGTCGAGGCTCTCCTTGTAATTACGTCACCAATCGTGCAATGTTATTGCAATATACTCAGGCCCTTACGAGTAATCTGAGCCAACTTGTTTCTAGCTAATTACTTCAGTTCCATGCACTATATCAAAAAGATTCTGCATCTCCTGTTGCTTGTCTGCATATCCCGAATTCTTCGGATCATTATATATTTCATTAAACTTCGGGTCTGACCTGTTACTGGATATTTTCGCCATAGCATCATCTTTCGCTATTGTTATGGCATCTTTACTTGGCGCACCCGGAGAAGGCATTTCAATCAGGCCCTTACCTATGGCATGGACAAATTTAGTAAATGATGCGCTATTGCCCAATTCGGTTTCATTGAACAGTTTAACCAGTCCTTCATCACCGTACTTCTCAAGCAACGCCTTGACCTCAGTCTTATTCTTATCAAAATCCGTACCCCAATCGGTTTTAAGAATTGCACTGGTTTCTTCTGCTTCTTTAAGATTAGTCGCAAGCTGTTCCTTGTTAAATTCATTCTGCATGGCTATGAGCTTGTTTACCTGAGGGCCATTCAGCCGCAGTTCTTTTGCAACTGCCAAAAACTTACCTTCCATTTCCTCAGAATATGATAGTCCAGGTGTTTCTTCCGGTCTTGTAACCTCATACTTACCTTCCAACCCCGGCCATCCTAATTTGCCATGAACTACATCAAGTGCGTTCTGATCTCCATTGCTAGGTACGGTACTGATAAATTCCTCTACTCTCTGCCCCTGTGTTTTCTTGGTGTCCACTAACATCTGCGCTATAGAACCCATGTCTTTAGCTTCCTTGATAATCGTTTCGCTCCTGAGTTCTTCTGACAACGACCCTCTAAAAGCATCCATATCTACTGTAAATTCATTTTCGCCTTCTGCCATAAATCACCTCCGTAAAAAGTTTAAATACAATCGGCTTCAAATATCGCCTCTGCTGCCTTTCTCTTATCAATTGCTCTCATCTTATCAATTATATGCTGTACTACTTCCCTACGTCCTGCATCCATCATTACCGATTCAGGAGTCATTGGAGAACTCTGGCCGTAATGAAAGTTTCTCATCAAGTCAGCCAATACCTCATGTCCCGCAGAACCGGAAAATAACTGTAAATAGACCAGACACAAAGCATCGTGTTTCTGTTCTTCAAGTTCTACCTCATCATCTTCCCCCATTATCACCACCTCCTGTCTTTGCTAACTTACCAACACTATCAGCCAGCAACTTAGCGTCTTCTCTTTCCTGTAACTCCTGCTGATCTTGCGCTCTCTGTTCCCTGAGTTCCTCCATCGTTGCATCTGTGTTTACAAGTTTTTGCATGACACCTTTGGACTTGGCGTTTTCTTTAGCCCAGGCATCCTCATTGATGGTATCTAATACCGCAACCCTGCCTGTCAGAGTAGCATACTCAGCAGTCTCTTTTATCCATGCCGACGTTGATTGCGCTTCCTTCAGTTTCTGTGAACGTGCAAGCGGGCCAATGAACTCAATCTTGATATTACCTACTACGGCTTTAAGTCCTTTCTTAGTAAGCGGAATGTCCAGAAAAGCTCCGCCACGATTCATTATCCCGAATACCCTGTTTATTCTAGGCGAGAATATCTCGACTTCCTGTCTGCCCAGAACAGGCCCCATCATTCTTTCCATTAATTCAAATATAATTGTAGATTCCGTTGCCGTCATCTGGGCTTGTTTCTGCATCTGTAATTGATTAGTGAAAAACGCCTTCTCAATCTTTTCAAAGTAATCATTCATCCTTAACTGTGATTCCCCCGAATCCTTATTGCTTAACAATGGCTTGATTGCATCTATAGCAGAACGAGACACCGGATTCTGCGCACCTGCTCTCAATATCAATTTCCTCATGCCTTCAGGCACAAGCAAAGGCGGATCAATATCTTTAGGCCATCTCGCCAGTATCAATTCCACCACTTTGTTTATTACCCTGACATCAGGCAATACCTTATGCCCGATACCGTATCCCCATACATCATTAGTCATCTTCGCCCAACGTGGCACGGTACAAGGCCATTCGTGATAACCTGTATCGTCCTGGACAAACTGTTTATCTTCTTTACTTACTATAAAATTGGTGAATTCAAATGCAGAGTTCAGTCTTTTCTTAGTATCCTTTACAGGCATTATTGCATGAAAGAAGTTAAACTCTTTTTCAAATTTATTATCTTTAATCGCATCCTTAATGCTATCGGTTATCCTGTCTCCCCATGCCTGTTGTGCCTGTCTTGCCGTAAACTTAAACTTTCTTATCACGGTATCAACCAAGTCCTGTGCGTTTTCTGCAATAACATAATCCTGGATAAAGTAATTCTTAAATACAAGTTCCTCAAATGGTTTTGAATCATCAAGACTTTCGCATATCGTAAGCGCAGTGCCAACCGCAGTTAAATCCAGAAATTCCTCATGCGCCTGAAGTCTATGATTAGATTCGTTAATCGCTTCCAACATGCGCTTTGAAACCTCATCTGTAAATAATATAGCCTCGTCAATAGCTTCTACCTGAGGGTCTTGAGGCTTGATACCAAACCACGGAATAGCCGTTGATGTCAATACGCCTGACAGAAACGCAGAGAGCAGTTCATGTGCATTAGGCGCAGTGGCATCCCATTGCTTGCGTACTCGCTCCGTACCCTTTGACTTAAAGAACGTAACCTCTGCCTTACGGGGCATGATATAATCAAATATATCCTGCCATACATTCTTATTATTCGCCCTGTCACCATCGAGCTTATTCCAGCGAGTTATTATCGCTGCTGCCTCGCTATCTTCTTCACCTCGTTTTGGTTCAACCATAATTTACAAGCATTAAAAAAGGCATGGTTATATAGAGGATATAGGCCCCTATATGGCCATGCCTTATTAATGCGTTTAGCTCCCATTCAATCGGACAGAATAGAAGAACTATCTTTTAGGTTTTGGTCTTTTCTTTTTGTGTGGCATTTTTTTGTCCTAACAAACTGGTAAGTTTATCTATTTGACGGGTAACTCTTATCCATACCTGACTGCAATTATCACAAAACCATACATCGTTATCGTTACAATCTAAAGTCCCACCACAAAAAGGACATTCATTCATGCTTCCGCCTTTCTAGCAAATGCCGGCCTTGAATTAATAGTGGCAAAGAAGATGCGCTCACCACGTTTCCTGCCATGCCGGGCTATAAACTTACGCTTCTGTGTTTTACCGAATTGGGTTAATGGCATCTTTTTGTATTGTTAGTTTACAACCTAAAATTATCAAATAAATAATAGTAACTATATTAGGCTTAGTGTATCTTCGATAAGAAAATAAAAACCACCACGCGTTTCGCTTCCAACCATAAAATTTGTAATGTAATTTGGTATGCCATGTCAAATCACCCCAAAAAGAATGGTTCTTACTACAAAACCAAAAAACTCTAAATCTATAATCATTTTCTAATGTTAATGGCATTTAGGCCAACCTTTTATCCCACATGCTATGAGAAAGAATATTATGCAATCACCAGCAACGGTTAGAACAAATATAGCCCCATTATCACCACCAATCTCAGCTAATAACCAACATAAAGCCCAAGTCAACATTTATCACCTCCATTTTTAAGCACCTAAGAATACCTTAGAGTCCACCGTGCCTCCGCCTGTCAGTCCAAGTGGCGAAGTAAAGATAGTCTGTGGGCCTGCGCCTCTACGTAACCTTCTTCTCCTACCTGCTTCCTCTGCAAACTTGAGTTCTGATGCTTCTCTTGTTACAACCGCCTCTCTGGCCTTCTGCTCTTTAAGCCTAACGGTTTCCTGCGCTCTTAACCTTGCAGCCTCACGTTCCTGCCGTTTCCTTGCAGAATCACCACCACCAAATAATTGGCTTATAAATGACATAGGCTATTCCTTAAGCTCAAGTTCCTTTTTATGATTATGCCTATCAAATGCCCTGATAAATCCTCTGGCAAATTTGATAAACAAAAAAACATTATCTATTTTAATATACTCTGCATAATCAGAACAGCCAAATTTATTATTAATCTGGCAAATTATAAAAAAAACAGCTTGGCTCTGTCCTCCCCTTATTACAAATACACCTCTTATTACTTCTATTTTCAAATCTGATATATTTCTATACATTCTAATATATCTTTTTAGAAAACTAACAAGACGTAACTCTTTCTCTTTTGGAAACTGATTTTTAATTGGCATAAACATAATCTAAACCAATCCCGGCTCGTAGGCCATTTCGCTGTAAATAACTTCTTTATGTCTTACTCTCATAGGTTCTGTAAACCTCAACATCATTATACCGTATCTCATGGCATCCATTATATCGTTATTAAACGGTACTACCTTGCCATCTTTAGTATGATAAGTAGCCTTCTCATTAAACCATTTACTCAAATGCTTAAACACCTTCAGCTTGCCTTCCTGCATACGGTTATATATACTAACCAATCCTGCATTTACCGAGATGCCGCCTTCGCCTTCTTTCTGTCCGTCAGCAGGTGTGTTAGTGGAATGTGTCCAGTACATGTTGCATTCATACAATTCACGGTATTCCTGGGCAAATGCTATAGAAGTTTTCCTGTCTGCCTTATGTGCATCGTGAGGCCAGAATGTAGGAATATATCGCTTACGTCCTGCCTTCAAAGCCATGGCATGTGTAGCAGGTTCACGTTTTTCCTCTTTGTAAACATCATAAATATAAATAATATCGTTGTCTTTGTCCCAGGCAAACCAGCACATAGCCGTGGGGTGATTCCAACTACCAAAATCCATGCCACATCCAAAGGAAAAATAATCCGGTAATTCAAACATATCACACATGACAGCCTCATCAGGTATGGGATACACGACACCAGTACCGATTATCGGTATTCCCTTAGACCTCATCTCACGTTCATGCGCAGGGATACTGGATAAAATCACAGCTCTACGTTCAGGTGTAAGGTGAGGGCAATCATCCCATTCTGATGTAATATAAGATTGGTGAGGCTGTAAATCATTTCTAAACTGCATTTGTAAAGGCGTAAGCCCATTTTCAGGCGTACACGTAATATAGATAGTTGGCCTATCCGGCACAGCAACTCCCCTGACAACACAGGAAGAAAATATATCCTGGGGTGGTTCTTCGTCAAGGTGTATAACGTCTACACCTTTTGTCATAAATGCGCCCTTGCCCTGCTTGTAAGCCTTGAAGTCGCATTTAGACCAACCCCCGGTAATATGCTTGACATATACACGCTGAAATGCCCCTGCAACTTGATATTTAGATACGATACGATCTTTGTCCAGGCAATCAGCAGGAATTAAACCTGTTCCAAATGCTTCGGGATCATCAGGATCGCCAACAAGGAGGTCTTGCAGGGAATCTCGAACTTTCTCATTATCAATACCACATGCCCATAAATAAACCGGCCTGTTATATCGTATGCCAGGCCACCAATCAGGATAACGCCCTGTCAGATGAAAAGCGTCCTCAGATCCGCCAATCAGCGTCTTGCCTTCCTGATTACCAGTAGACAACATACGGACATGATAAATCTTGCCATCGGCATGAAATCTAAATTGCCATTCCCAATTAGCCGAACCTTTGTTATGTTCGGGCAACAGCCCATAAGGAATATAGTCCTTAAGCTTATTCCGTTCTCTGTCCTTATCAATCTCGTCAAATACATCAACGAGTTCTTCAAGTGGTGTTAGTTTGACTACCATAGGTTTTTAAAATCTATCAATAATGTTTTCAGCCTACCTTTCCATGTAATTTTACGAATTGGTACTATATAATCAAATAATTCAATCCAAGTTTTTTCATATTCACCTATCATCAATCTCTTTCGTCTGTCGTATGGGGATTCTAATTGATTAATCATCTTTTTCCTCTACTTTCTTTTCCCAATCTCCACACCAATCAAATCGGCTTACTCTCGGAAACTCATCAGCATGATTACAACATTTTGTTCTTGGCGCATGTCGCCTACACTGTCCATAATCAAAGAAATACCTGCAATTTCCACAGTTTTCTTCTTCCATTATTTCTTCCCGCTACGCTTGGTATGCTGTAAACAACCAACGTTATCCAATTGCACAGTAGGATACGTGTCAACTACTGTTCCCCTTCTAATCAAAGGAGGGTACAATCTGCAATTACCTACTGCAATATCAGCATCTTTACTACACGCCCCGCACGTACTACAAGTTTCTTTATCCTTCTTCATCATAATCGCTTCTCCTTATAAAAAATAAATTATAATAATCCCAATCTCCAAAAGATACCAAGAGTTACTGCAATTACACCTAGCCCACCAACAGCAAACTTCCATATCATCTTAATACCTTTTTTGTCTGATTTTATATCGGATATATCATCCTGGAGAGTATCTATTTGGTCACTTTTAGGGCATTCATTCATCTTCTGATTAACAGTCTTTTGCCATTCCTTATCTTCTGTCCTCTGTACACGGCCAGCCTTAACATGATCGTCAAACCCTTCCTTTAAATGACTTACATTTGCCGATGTTTCTGTTAAAGTTTTTATCATCTCGATAAAATAATCACCATTTTTCTTTTTCTTCTCAAATAATCTCATAAACGTCATTTCTTAAAAGTTGCTAGAGCATATGCCCGGACTCCGAAATACCTTACTCGCCTTTTAAGCCATCCCAATCCACATACTTCCATAGCTTCCAGAAATAACTTGTCAGCTTTTTTACGACTTACAATCTTGTATTCGCATAACCAGTCATGAAAAAAACAGGCATAATTATAATCTCCGACTCTAGGCACTAAACAGCGTAGCCCTCTTGGAACAGTTCCGAAATCCGTATGCACCCCAATTGGGATATAGTAAGACCTGCCATTTTTTGTTATATAAATTAAAACCTTTGTAGAAATAAAATACTTTTTGCCTACAGGTTTTTTAAGGACATCAACATTTAATATGCCTTCAAATCTCGCTTTCATTTTCTAATTCAAATTGCCTTTCCTTCAACTCTATCTCACGTTCCTTCAAATCCAATCCTCTTTTGGTCAAGGTATAATCAAGGTATTTGTTACTAGCTATACCAATAGTACCTAACGTGGTCAATATAGGCAAAGTAGCAGGACAACCTATACCTCCAATAAGCAGCGTGAATGATAATATGAAAATCCTTGTTATCATTTAATTGTTATTTCTACTTCTGCATCAGGGTCTAAAATACAATAACTTAAATAACAATCCACACCAAGCCTATGACCAATAAAGGCATTGGTAGTCCTAGCCTTTTCGAGTTCTTCATCTGTCCAGCCAAAATCTTTATCATTCTTCCATTCATTAGCAGTAAAAACCAAAACAGGAGTTGCTAGCGGGGTTAACTTATCAAGCATTTCTCCTGCCTTTTTTATTTTCTCAATTGTTATCATGTAATCCTCTGCCTTCTCACTTTATCGTCATCGTCCAGCACGGCACACCAAGCCCTGCCATTATCATCAAAAAATCCCATAGGCTGATAACGACTTACTAAAATAGCCAAAAACAAATCAAAACAACTGGCTTCCGGTAGCCTAAAAAACGAATCTCTATTAAATAACGCACAAGTATTAATCATTTTTCCGCGGGAAACTATTTACCATGCCACCAATTCCATATAGGGAAGCTCTCTGTCTTTGTCATTTGCCGTTTTTATGAAAACATCAGCAGCCAATTTATCAAGAACAAAGAGCTGGTTCCATTTGATAATTAACATCTCAAGAGTCTCTGCTCGAACCTCACGTTTGCAAGAATTACACCTTAACCCCCAATCACCTAAAAAATCATAACCATATGGAAGGGTTGGATGTTTTGTAAGTGCCAAATCTCTGTCTTTGCAACATTGTTTCGTCTCAATATTCAGCTTCTCTAATATCGCTTGTGTGATTTTCGTATTCACATCCCTGCCTCCCCTAACAATACCAAAATCTTGCCTGCCCTCACCTCATCCCTGACTACCTTCTTAATAAGAAACTTAAGCCTCTCTACCAACTCAGCCTCACTACGCTTAACACGCTCGTCAGGAGGCTTACGCTGGCCTGCCCGGCCTATCCAGTTCACAGTCAACCAATCAGCCGCAGCCTTGACCATGTCATTAGCAATCTCTACACCACGATATACAGGCTTCCTGCCATTCTTGTTGTCGTCAACCGCCTTCAATATGCCAATATAGTAATTAGCCATTAACCGGCCATTCTGAGTATTACTGCCTATAAAATCTCCTATAGGTAATTCACCTAACTCATTAGACAAAGGCGTATTACGAACACCAGCTTTCTTACACTCCATACAATATAACTTCTTTTTGTACTCTTTCCAACTACGATTGTAGTCTTTTGGCATAGCATCGCCACAACGCTTGCACCTACGGATTACCTTTTCACTATCAGGCGTTATCTTAATC
>SDBS01005993.1_pt1 | contig 11842 bp, 17 predicted proteins | sample 2277091 | NCBI WGS metagenome assembly SDBS01 (sample SAMN10404972, study PRJNA504765) | marine sediment metagenome | isolation source: marine sediment core GS10_PC15, 163 cmbsf | place: Arctic Ocean: Southern Knipovich Ridge | collected 2010 | reverse complement strand
CTCTATCCCTGTCTGTATATCTTTAGCCAATACCTCTTTTATATTCAACATACCTTTAAGGATAGTATAATGCCCGATATAAAAAAACTCCGCCATCAAAATGATAACGGAGTGTAGTGTACAATCCTCCCCCTCCTTATTGGGCTACAACCTCTCTTTCCTTGTGCCTCTCATGTCGTACTCTCCGGCATCGCTGGAAACCAAAACAATACAACCCACACCTTTCACCACAACAAGCAGCTGGGGAACAATCCTGTCCTCCAAAATTCTGAGTATCCAACGACGTCCTCACTAGATGCATAATTGTGTCGAAGCTAATAAGGGTGGGCTCAATGTCAGAATGGTTTTCAGTACCATTATGAAGTTGTCCGGCGAGTCGCGCAAAATACCACCTCGCACCTTCATAACTATATCCCTCTCTCCTCATCACTTCCCAATCATCCTCTATCACCCTCTCAGCCAACTACTGCTCGGTAATATCAAGTGCCTGCGCCAAGTCATCCAAACACAGATTGGCACCATTATTAGTGTAAATGTGAGTATGACCAGTAGTGTTCACCTGAACAACAACATCCGCTTCATAACAGCCCCTAGCAACATTGTTGATCTGGTGATTATCAGACTCAATCCCCACCAGCTTAAGCTTTTTGCCATCAGGACCATCAATGGTCTCTCTTATGGCTTCGTCTCTGATCTGTTGGTACGCCAGCTGAAACATTTTCTGGTCCCACACCAACGCTCGGACACTCCTCATGGCATGCCTTAATTCCTTCACCTGCTCATCATTAGTCACCTGTCTGTCATCTTCACGAGCCAAATGACGAAGGTAACGGAAACGAGTCGTTAACATAGAATGGGCATCGTAGAAATGTCTCCGTTCAGCCTTATCTCTTTCCCCCTTCAAAAGCTTGCCGGTATCAGCAAAGTGGGAAAAAAGAATCATGCGACGCCAAACCCTGTCCCAAACATTAATCCCCAAAGCTTCGGCTACCAACGTTAAACAACACCCCTTCTTCCGTCCTTCACCAGAATTCGGATCAGGATGTTCATCAAACGGACCTCCGGCGACACCAAATGAAAGCGTGTTATCAATACAGTACTTCTTCAGAAATTCCGACGTACCATGGTCTTCTGCCATCACTGCCGCCACAACTTCTTCCCAATGCAGACCATCATGAAATATCCCAACAATCGTCTCCCTAGCAATGGTCAATTCGGCTCTTAACATCTTTTTCTCCCTTTCTCAAATTCAGGACACAAAAAACCTAAGGCACAGAAAGCCTTAACAACAAAAACTTGTCAACGAACACTCACTGAAAACACTTCAGCAAGACGCGTATTATGTAGTTTTATGCACTATTTGTCAATATTTTTCCTAAACCTTTTTCCACAACCCCACTACCCTCTAATAACTACAAACACCCTGAAAACATGCTATTATAAAATTAAGCTTACAAAACAAACTATATAACTTTAAATATTAAAAAATATCTATTGAAAGGAGGTATCAATAAACTATGAAAAAACTCATTCTTTTAACATTAGCTCTCTCTTTTATTCTAACCCCGGCATTTGCTTACGCTAACTTAGAAACAATCACTGCTTTTGGCGGCACAGCATCCGGTCAAACCGAAACCGCTATTCTTGGAGCTATCCGATCCGTTGTTAATTCCATATTAACCCTGGTTGGTATCATCGCCGTTATCTTCGTCATTATTGGTGGTGTTAGATACATAACTTCTCAAGGTGACGAAAGTGCCGCCGCACAAGCTAAGCTAACTGTTATCTATGCCGTTCTCGGTATCGTTATCGTCATTCTGTCTTCCGTACTAATTAACATGATTATCCTCTCCACTGGTGGTGGTAAGGGTTGATCCTTCCCTCAAACAACTTTTCCTCTAATCAACTCTTTTTTCTTCTTACGAGTCCAACTCTTCACTTTAATTTCTAGTTTACGAGCAGTTGACTGATCAGGTAATTCTTCAGAAACATAAAGAAGAGTAAACGGTCCTTGGCTTCTTGCTAAACTGGACCCTTTTCCTTTGTTATGATCTTTTATTCTTCTCTCTGGATCAGTTGTAATACCGGTATAATAAATACCGGTACGCGCTTCAGCTATATATAAATACCAAGACATTTATTTAATTATACACTTTTATTAAAATGTACATCACTTGAAAATAATTAAACCGCTCAAACCTAGCCTAGACCATATTTTTAGCGACATCAAAGGGTTTTATCTTAGTAAACATGATTTATCCCTCACTTAATTAATAAGCTATAAAAATCACCATCTATACCACACCTAGCTGTTTCAACCACAAGACCTCTATCACTATCCTTTGCTCTTCAACTTTATAACTTTTTTAGAATAGTTAAACTCTACTTTATATAAATCAAAGAATCCTTTTTGGCCTAATACGCCAACACCGCCTTCTATATCACTAGAAAAAGCACATTCAACTATACAGCTCTCGCCACCCACCACTAACACAACATCAAACAGAAAAGCCTTCGCCTTTTTACCTGTAATACCTCCAAATTCAACTTCTTTTCCATCTTCTTTCTTTAACCCAAGTATTTCTGCTATATCCCAGTCAAATATATTAAAATCAGCTCCGGAGTCCACTAACACAAAATAACCAACATCACTCCCCTTTTCTTTATGCTTAAGACCAACGTTAATTATTGGCCGATATATAGCTTTCTTTCCTTCACCAAACTTAACGTACCGAAACTTCATCGTTTAATGCAACATCCTATATAGGGCCTTAAACTGGTTGGCACTTTAAACATTACAGGCGATTTCTCTCCCTTTTCTTGAGCACTTTTATATGCATTTTTTGCCGTTCTGCCAGAAGACACAACAGTTTTTTTATCATTCGATAACGCAACCCACTTACCCTTATAGCTCTTATAAATCTTTGTGAAATCTCTTGCCACCATCACATTAATTATTACATAAAATAACTATAAACAATATTCCAAAACAAGTATCTACGTCAACACCAAAATGCTTTTATTCGTGGAGATGGTTTACTCTGAACGAAGTCGAAGAGTGGGATGCCATTAGAACACCTTGGTTAAAGATATTTGTGGGTATAGGATGGTTTTTGGGTAAGAAAAAACTCACAAATTGTTGTGAGTTGGGGGGTGGATGCTACTTGGTTTTACTTTCTGTAACGCTTCCTTGAATGAACTATGAACTTCTCTTTGTTTTGATATTACCACCATTCTACTCCATAATATAAAATATGTCAAGGCCTATTTCTTGGTTCTTTTTTATATAATAAATAGCTTAAATTAGCCTATTGTGGACATCGCTTGAAAATCATTAAACCGCTCGAACCAAATCTAGACCATATTTTTAGTGATATAAAAGCGTTTTATCTCCGTAGACATGATTTAGCTTTCACTTGATTGGAAGATATAAAAAAAGCCCTCACACGTTGTGGAGGCTTAGGGTGGTTTGATGCCAAAAAAAACCTCAAGATGAAAGATCTATGTGGTCTGAGCGTACTAAATATATCAAACTTTCTGGAAAAAAGACGTCAACAACCAGAAACCTAAAACCCAGCACAACAACCATCTCCCCTGCAGCCCGTTCTGGATCCTTAAAATGGTCCAGCTGCAATTCAATCTCGGGCCCAATTCGAACACACCGCTACAGGTATACCCAATTCGTTACAGGCATGTTCCCAGCAAACTTCCGCAAATTCCCTGCAACTGTCGTCGTCTGCACTAGGGTCATCTATGCGGTACCAGACTTCCTCTTCCCGCTTAACTCGAGACAAAGGAAAACAAAACTCCTGAGGTTCATCATGAAAGAGTTCAGGAAAAGCCAAGGGAAGTTTTTGTAGCAACTCAGGATAGAAGACCATCATGAAAAATAGTTTGAGATCAGCATCACTCAGCTCAGCAATGGCTGGCCAATTACGACAGTCTGCATTCGTCATCAGATCACTCCTATAAAAAGGTTGATTGTATTTTAAGGTGCAAAAAGACATCAACGATGCCACAGGTAAAACTAATCATTTAAGGTGTCTTGAGTCAAGCCTGCATTGTGGACATGGCGGGAATTGAACCCGCGTGTGAAATGTGATCTTACATTGATCTACGTGTGTATCTGATTTAGGTAGAGAAACGTAAATATCAGACAAAAAATCAACAAAGATCTGCTACTCACGTACGCATTTGTGCAATGTCAGAAGTAATGTTACGTATCATTACTTCCCAAGCCGTCTAATATGACACCACATTATAATAATCAACGGCAATTATTATGTGATGGCTGAACGCTTTAAGCGACAGCAGGGGCGAATGAAGGAGCAAAAGCTGTCTTCACACGCTTGAAAAAGTTTGCACGTAAACTAATGTGAACTCTTGTATTTACGTGAGCTATTCACCGCACACGACACGCACATTGTAAAAACAACACCCCATCGAAGCCTTACATGCCCTGTAATTAGCTAACAACAAAATTAGCAAATAACAGCGAATGTCAGACTAGTTTTCAAAGTACACACTACTCCTTCCCTCTTAACATTCTCTCCGTATCTCTTAAAATATCTCTCTCCTTCTTCACCTGCTTCTTATCAGCCTTCCTTTTTCCCCTAGCTAATGCAACCTGAACCTTTACTTTACCACCCTTATTATAAACACGTATAGGAACTAATGTCAACCCCTTTGCCTTCTTTGCCCCAATTAACTGCTTTAACTCACTTTTTTTCAATAATAACCGCCTAGAACGTATAGGATCATAGTCATCCGGCGTATTCTTTGGTTGCCAAGGTGGAATCGTTGCATTTGTTAAATAAGCGTTTTCATCATGGATTGTCACAAACGAACCACGCAAACTCATATTACCTGATTTTACTGATTTAACTTCCACACCTAATAAAACTAAGCCAGCTTCAAACAGCTCCTTAATCTCGTAATCAAACTTTACTCGCCTATTGTATGCTAAGTCCTTCATATTAATTACATAGTTGCTTATAATGATAAAACAATCTACATTATTTCAACACAGTATTATTTTAACCTAATATATATTATGCCTAGTAGACGAAGACGGTTTCGAGCCCGTCCCAAGCCACAATTAAAAAAACCACCTTCTAACGACGAAATACGGTCTGAAGAAATAAGACTAATCGGTATTGACGGTGAACAGCTGGGCGTAATGTCTACTCAAGAAGCTCTTCATATTGCCGCAAACTCCGATGCCGACCTTGTTGTTGTCTCAGAAAAAGCAAAACCACCTGTTACCCGCCTACTCGATCTCGGTAAATACATGTATGAAAAACGTAAAAAACAAGCCAAACAAAAAACTACTACTAAAAGCAGTGAAATCAAAGGTATCCGCATTGGCTTCAAAATAGGTGAACACGACTGGCAAATGCGCCTTAAACAAGCAAGTGCATTTTTAAAGGAAGGTCACAAAGTTAAACTTGAAATACGCCTACGCGGCTATGAAAAAGGCCGCTTATCTCTAGCTGAACAAAAACTCAAGAAATTCGTTACTAATATTCCAGATGGTGCCTCTATTGAAGGATCAATTGGCAAGTCTCCCAGAGGATTAAGCGTACTATTGACAAAGTAACACTTTATATAGTATTTTAAGAGCTCATACATATGAAGCAAAAAACAAAAAAAGCAGCTAAAAAACGTTTCCACTTTTCCTCAACTGGAAAAGCGCAACGCCGTCACACTAAACAATCCCACTTTAATGCTCGTGCTTCAGGCAAAGAAACAAGAAAAAAACACGCTGATCGCGCCGTCGCACCTTCTGATCTAAAAAATCTTAGAGCACTACTTCCATATAACTAATACACTATGCCTAGAGCAACCAATAGCCCAGCCAAACGAAAACGACATAAGAAATGGATCAAACGAGCCAAGGGTTACCGCGGACGACGCAGTACCGTATTTAAATTAGCTAAAGAAGCTACTTTAAAAGCTGGTCAATATGCTTACCGCGACCGACGCCATAAGAAAAACGACTTCCGTAAATTATGGCAAATTCGCATCAACGCTGCTGTCCGACAACATAACTTATCTTACTCAAAATTCATTCATGGTCTTAAACAAACCAACATTGAACTCGACCGCAAAGTTCTTTCTCAAATCGCTCAGCAACAACCAGAACTATTCCAGAAAATCGTAGCTACCACTCAAACAAAAACAAAACAGACTAAATAATACGTTTTGCTTTTTTCTGATAGCTTGAGAAAACAGCTATAATATAAGTATATGAAAACTATTTTAGTCACCGGCGGTGCAGGGTTTTTAGGCAGTCATCTTTGTGATCGCTTAATAGAACAAGACAATCACGTAATCTGCGTTGATAATTTTTTCACCGGTCAAAAGAAAAACATCGAGCATCTAAAAAATAATTCTCAATTTGAAGTATTACGACATGACATTGTCGAACCCCTCGCCATGGAAGTAGACCAAATATATAATCTTTCTTTTCCTGCCTCGCCTATCCACTATCAATACAATCCAATCAAAACTATAAAAACCTCAACTGTCGGCATGGTTAACATGCTAGGTTTAGCTAAACGCGTTAAAGCAAGAATACTACAAAGTTCAACCTCTGAAGTATATGGTGACCCGGAAGTACATCCACAACCAGAATCATACTGGGGCAACGTAAACTGTATCGGAGAACGTTCATGTTATGACGAAGGAAAACGCGTAGCGGAGTCTCTTTGCGTAAATTATCATCGAGAACACAAGGTTGATATCCGTATTGCCCGCATTTTTAATACTTATGGACCACGCATGCACCCCGATGATGGCCGCGTTGTCAGCAACTTCATAATGCTAGCTATTAATAATAAGCCCATCACCATTTATGGCGATGGCAGCCACACCAGATCATTCTGCTATGTCGACGACATGATAGACGGACTTATGAAATTAATGAATCAAGAAAATGAAACAGGTCCAATAAATATCGGTAATCCCAACGAAATATCCATGAATGAATTAGCTTCTGTCATTATTGAATTAACTAACTCTTCATCAACAATTACTAATTTAGAACTACCTTCTGACGACCCCAAACAACGCCAACCAGATATCACCAAAGCCAAAAAAGTTCTCAACTGGAAACCAACCACTAAATTAAAAGATGGTCTTAATAAGACCATTAATTATTTTCAGTCTATCAACGCTTAATTTTACTTACAAACAATCCGGACCTTGCTCCAATATTATTAATTTCTCACTCTGCGCCAAAACACTCTGCGTATCACTCTCAACCAACACTAATCGCGCCTGCTTATTCCCTCCATTTCCACTAACACATGGCAACACAACGCTTACCTTCCCCTCACTCAACTCAGCACGTGTTATCTTGTCTACCACAACCGTTTCAGATGATAAGCGCAATAACAACGTTAATGATGTCTCAGCTTCCGTTAATGACTCAAAATCTATCCCCACTGTTACCGGAACTCCTGGTAATAACACTGGGTTCACCACACTCACTTCTCCCATTTTGTAAGTCTGGCTTGCACTACGAATTGATACACCGCCCACGCTCAGTGACAACACACCTAGCGCCACCATAACAATCACTGCTATTGATAACACTACTATAATTTTTATTCCTTTACTCATAACGCCCTTCTTCAATGTCCCTCATAAAAGTATACCTTGCGCGTTTTTCCCGCAACCATGGCGCATTTACATTCCATGGAGACTCTAGTTTACTAAACATCTTCTTTACCGTCCCCTTGTATCTTAATTGCGGGAACCTCTGCTGAACCAATATTCTCCCATCCCTTCTCGCAATAGCAAAAAAATCTCGCCTGTTGATCCATTGCACCAACACTATTAGTGCTGGCAACAACATCAATACCGCATAAATAGTTTGATTAATACCCAACAATAAATCATACAAACCATGAATAAACCACGGCACAAAGAACGCCGTAAGATAAAAACGCTTAGGCCCATACACATTAAACACTCCCCGCGCAACTAGCGCTCCCATCAAACCACCAAAACTTATATGAGCTATTGTTGAAATAAGAAACCGAAGGAAAAAAACAAATACCAATGTATCAAAACTACGACTAGAAAAAAGCTCAAAAAAATACAACGTATTTTCCAGTGTTGCAAAACCAAGACCCATCGCTACTCCTACCACTAAACCATCAAAAACCTGATCAATGACCTTACTTCTTTTAAGCCATACTCTTAATAGCAAATAGCGTAACCCTTCCTCCACCGTTGCCACAATCACAAACGTCCCCACCGCAGGCAAAATAATATCCTCCAAATTCCGTAATGGCAAAACGGCTCCAATGAAGTAATGAGCTGTTTCCGGAGACAATATATTCCACAACTTTGATGCCCACCCCTCCAGCTTGAAAGCAGGCCACACCAAAATCATACCAGCCAAAAACGACAAAGTTACAGTCTGCACAGGCACCGGACGATCATGACGCCGTAAATACCACAACCAAATAAACAAGCCGGCCGGCAATAAACTTAATAAAAAAGCAATAATTGAAAAAGACACCCCTATTGGCAAAGATATCCCTGCTGTCATAACTCTCAGTATACCACCCTTAATATCAACTGCTACAGTATCACAAGGCCCTAGAAGAATATGACACCGTGCTCAAACAGTGGCTCTAATCTATACTTTCCGCATCTTCCCCGACTTATACTCCTCCGGCTTATACGCCCTCAACCGCACAACTTCCACCTTGTCTTTTCCCCTCTTTTTTAATTCCTTAACTACCACCTCATCTGAAGGCTTCTGATCATATCCCAACACCAATACATCAAATTCTAATTCTGATAATAAACCATATCTATCATTAAGTGGCCACTCTTTACCTAATAACGCTTCATCAACTTCATTTAACCTCCCAACACACTCGATCCGTACTTTTTCATTTTGCCAACTCCCCCTTTTCTTATTTACTCTAATTGAACTATCGCGCGCTACTACTACTATCAGATAGTCAGCTAGTTCTTTCGCCTGACGAAAAAAATCCCGATGCCCTTCATGCAACGGATCAAACGTGCCAAAAGCAATCACTTTCCTGCTAGTCATTTACAAGTTTTGATCTGTTTCCTCTTCACCTGAAATATCAAAAAATCGCTCATATTGCGAATAATCTGTTACCTTATGCTTAACTCTATTAGTTCGACTCGTATTAATTTCACGCAAAACTTCTACATTAAGACGCACTCTAGTTTCACCGATAGTAATTGGTAAAACCACATCAGATCGAAAAACCTGCCACACCTGACTATACAATAAGCGCAAACCAATTAGCAAAAAGACTACCACAACCACAACTTTCACCCACCTATTCGCTAAACCCAATACAGCAGCAACACCCATTCTCTTTAAAAGAGTCTTTCCGGTACCGGAAAAAAATTTATTAAAGTCCTTTATTTTCATAGTCCTGTAAATAAAATACAACAGCCATAGATAAAATATACTCTACTTCATTACTCTCACTGCCAGCAATACTCCTTGATGGCGTTAAAGCAAACGATTTCACCACTGTTAACTCCTGAACATTCTCCACAGACTCTATATAGCTTAACAGTACAGGCAAACGACCCTTAACCTCCACACTCACCACTAACGGCAGCAACTTCGGATCATCCTTCTTGGGCTCCTCTTCACTGCTAGACGGGCGCCGAGAGTCCCTTTTCTTTGTTTCAACCTTCTTGCCGCCTACCAACAACACATCTTCTTCCTTAATGCTTTCTACTTTAATTTCAGCACCAATCTCATTAGCTAATCCCTCTAACCTCTCAATTACCTGTAAAGTCTCACGGCTTAACGGCACTACAGCAGACAATTGCTCTAGAAAAACCTTTTGCTCGTTATACTCATCTTCAATATCCTTACTTAAAGATTTTATTTTATTAATTTGCTTCACTTGAAATCTCTTTTGATTTAATTCTTCAACTAGTCCACTTACAGCCCCCCATAAAAAAGGCTGTACCACAATTAAAACAACTATTAACAATATAACTACTGCCAAAGCTTTAATCCGCTGCGCTAATCTGGAACCCTTATTCTCAGCCATCATTTTGTGATAAATCCATCTTTGTAAAGTCTACTACTGCCCGAATATTATAACTCGGACTTACTCGATTCAATAAATTTTCTCGTGGCGCCACCACCTCTACAATCCATGGCAAAACACGAAGCCTGTCCTCAAGCACTACCAATGAACTACGACTTAGTGCCGAACCAGAAAAAGATATCAATGACTTCTCTGCATCAACCTCCATACTTCTCACCACAACACCCGGTGGTACAATCTTAAATAACTCATTTAATATCAACGACCATTTAATCCTGTCTTTTGCCAACCCATCCACTAACTCCAACACCGCATTTTCACGAGCCACTACCAACCTTAACCTCTTATAATTATCTGCTTCAACTTGAAGATCCGCCTCAGTTGAACTCGACATAGTTTCATTTACTATCCATAAACCAACTCCCGCAATAACCCCGACCAACACAAGCCCCCCCAACCCAATCGCTATTACACGCAAAAACTTAATTAGAGAACTCAACATAACATCACGACGCAAACCAAGCCTCCTATCAAGTGGTAATAAATTCAACTGACGCATACCAAAAAACAACTATTTCACACAAACCCCACAACTAACCATTGTGATTTGAGTTGATAGATTAGATATAAACATAATAATCATTGTACTTGATTCATAACATTGCTGACACCAAATAAATCTTATTTAAAAACTGCTACATAAACACTACACATAATCAACTTCACGCAAAGCCAGTCCTAATGCAGTAGTGAAATGCAAAGCGTCCTTTTTTGTCAGCTTAATACCCTTTTCTTTTCCTTCCTCATATAAATTCGTCCACGGATTACCTAATTGCACTGGTACTCCAGAAAAAACACTAGCAAACAAATCAACAATATCTGCTAGTCCTGCCCCACCACCAGATAATAATATCATTCTCACTCTCTGCTCCAACGGCAACTGAACACTCATCTCATGAACAACTCTCTCAACCTTATGAACTAAACTCATTACAGCAGACTCCACTGAAGCAACAGCTGCTTCATTTTCTTCTTTTCCACCCATACCAATCATTATTTTTTCCTCCGCCGCCTTTGCTGCAGATACATTCAAATCATGTGCCAATCCTTGAGTTAAATCATCCCCACCCCACTGTATACTAGTAGTAAAACGCATAACACCGCGATCATAAAACATTACATTCGTTAAAGTCGCCCCCATATCCACTACTAACACTCCTCGTATGTCGTAAGCTTCTCGATAACTACGAGGTAATAAACATCTTAATACTGCCTGTGTCTCCAGCTCCAAAGCTACTACATTAAAATCTAACCCGTCCAGTACTTGCAACAATGGATCCACGACATCTCTTTGCGCAGCCCCAACTAATACCTGTCTCTTTTGCACACTCCCTCTCGGCGCTTGCAAAGGTTCCCAACCGAGATATACCCTCTCTAAATCAAATGGAATATGACGACGCACTGCCCATAGTACTGCCTCATCAACCTCCCCTTCTTTCATAGGCGGTAAATCCAACACGCGCACAAAAGACTGCACTTCCGGAATAGACGCCACTACATCACTTCCCCTAATTGAAACCGGAGAACACTTAAGCAAAGCACTTCTCAACGCTTCAGTCACCGCTTCAACATCTCGCACTACTCCCCGTCGCATTAAATTTTGCGCTAAAGGAAACCAACACACCGTTCGCAGCATTGCAACACGTTTCCCCTCTACCTCTGCTAACTTAATAGAGCGGTCTGCAATAACAATCCCTACCATAATCAAATAC
>SDBS01005992.1_pt1 | contig 11844 bp, 6 predicted proteins | sample 2277091 | NCBI WGS metagenome assembly SDBS01 (sample SAMN10404972, study PRJNA504765) | marine sediment metagenome | isolation source: marine sediment core GS10_PC15, 163 cmbsf | place: Arctic Ocean: Southern Knipovich Ridge | collected 2010 | reverse complement strand
TGTGATATCAGTGGCATTTAAATAACTATCATTCGGCTCATAGATATCTTCGTCAAATAAGGTTCTAAGATCATCCCACCAAAGGTCATATTCATTTCCTGCATTTTCTCCATGAATTTGGATTAAGTAAGGGCCAGGATGAGAAAGTGTATAATTGATATATTCGTTATCTGTTCTTGAATTATTTTCGATTACTGGATTTACCTCATCAAAATTCACTATTTCGTAGATTTCTATGTCTATATCTCCCGCGGAATGGTTAAATATAACATCAACCTTTAGATGCAGGAATCCTGCGGACACATCAATCAAGTACCAATCATCGTCTCCTTGTACGGCTAAATCAGCAATATTTCTTAACCATGTCCTTTCATCATCCCATAGACTATAGGCTTTATAGAACTCATTATTATCTTCGTAACTATCATCATAGAAATCTTTAGCCTCATCTTGAGTCCGCCACTTCAAATCATACCAATTTCCCTTGTTCTCACCAAAAATGTGTATATAATAGGTTCCGCTTTTTTGAAGTTCAAAATCGACAAATGCATAATTATCACTCGAATCACTAGATTCTAGAAGTGAATGACTATCATCATAAAGTTCAAGGCTAATATTGCCTTCAAAATGGTCGAAATTAATCTCTACTATGAGGTAGCCAGTTTCCCTTTCCACATCTACCATATACCAATCGTCGTCAAGTTGAATACCCTCTCCCGAGTATAGCGAACTTAGCCACTCATCCTCCCAATCTGAAAGATCATATGCTTGGTCCCAAAAATCATTTTCTTCGTAATAGTCATCCATTTCTGTAGGCGAAAGATCTTCCCACCAGAAATCATATGGATTAGATTTATTTTCACCAAAAATCCGGATAAAATACTTTCCGAACATGGTAACATTTAGATCGATGTATTCATTATCATCCAATGAATAATTCCCTGCTATTGGATCAGGGTCGGAAACATCATAAATCTCTATGTCAATATTTCCTAATGCATGAGAGAATGTTAATTCAACGTAAATTCGTTCTTCTCCTGGATCCAAAAAAACCTCATACCAATCATCATCAAATTGAATGCCTTGTCCCTCTGGTAACCATGATGCTGCAAATGGTGAAAGATAATATGCTTGCCCTCTAAAATTATTTGGTTCATAAGCATCATCCCCATAAGCGGAGAAAGTGGTACTTTCCCACCATAGTTCATATCTATTTCCTGTATTGTTTCCAAAAATTCTTATATAATAAGTTCCATTCCAAGGGATGAGAATATCAATATGAGTGTTATTACCCAAAATCCCAGTTATAAATTCAATATTATCAACGGTACTATTATAATAGTAAATCTCAAAATTAATATCCTGTCCAGTCATGAAATCGTAATTAAGATCCGTATGAATATGTTCCTCAGCATAGATTTCAAACCAATCATCATCCATCCATTTAATGCCTCTATGCGCCATAGTTTCATTACCTAGTCCCGAAATATCAAACGCATTTCGCCAATTGTTATTTGGTTCATAATATTCCTCTGGATATCTAGTACTTAGGTCTTCCCACAACAAATCATATGAATTAGATACGTTATTTCCATAGACTTTTATATAGTAAGTCCCAGAAGAAGCATACGTTTCGATGATTTCTTTACCATCCTTATTAAAACTCCAATCTATTAGGTAAGAGTAATTATCATAAAGCTGCATTTGAATATTTCCAACTGATGCTAATTCTGCGTAAATCAATTCTTTTCCGGGAGCTACATAGATTTCATACCAATCATCATCTTTTTGAATTAAATCATCTATCTTTACAGCTGGAGAAATATAGGACGCATCCCATCTATAATCGTTCCCTACTCCATCATCATACGGGTCATCTACTGCATTTACATATATATTTAAATCGTATTTCACTGTAGAATTTGCATCCTGATGAAATACACGAATTCGCCACCAACCAGAGTAAGTAATACTAAAATTATATAGAGATTCATAATCATTAATAGAATAAGATCCTCTTTCAGCATAACCGAAATCTGAAGGATGATATAGTTCCAAATCTAAATCACCTTCTGAATGGTTGAAGTAAATATCAACATAGATTATATCACCAATATTTAAATCAAATTGAAACCAATCCTCATCGTCACCTACAATTTCCAGATTAGAATAGTAACCTGGACCAATAGGCCACCAAGCGTCCGTAAAATTTTCGTTTGGTTCGAAAGCGCCTCCACCAAACATACTCCCATTTACCAATATATCTAAAGTATAATTTACATCAGAGTTTCCAACATCATGATATACTCGAATTTTCCAAGCTCCAGGGTTCGTTATATTAAATGAAATTGATTCATTATCAGTACTAGAATTGCTCAATGCTCGTAAGCTATCTGAAGGAGCATAAAGTTCTAACTGCAAATTACCTTCCGAATTTTTAAAGAAGATATCAACATCGAGAATATCTCCATAAGTTAAATTTAGTTGAAACCAATCATTATCTCCACCTAAAATTGTTAGATTTTTATAAAGACTTGGAATGAGAGGTCGAGCGGTCGAGAGAGCATCATTTGGTTCATATCTGTCAGGTTCAAGCGCTAATCCGGTATCCCACCGTAGATCATAGGTATATCCTAAATCATTTCCCGAAACATTAATGTAATAGTCTCCTCCAATTGTCACATCATAATCTAAGGTTTTATTATCAAATCCACTATAGTTCCAAATGAGTTTGTCAGTATTATTCCATAATTCAATATCCATCATTCCAAAAGAATAATTATGAGTTAACATAACTTTTATATGCTGACCGGCAGATGCATTTATTCTGTACCAATCCTGATCCGATTGATTACCGAATCCGGCGATTGTAGATAACCATATTGATTCATTGTTGGAGAGATCATAAGCAGAACCCATAAAATCATTTGGCTCATAAGAATCGTCTGACGCGCTAAGCAAAAGTGAATTTTTATCAATTATATTGTTTTGTTTGTCAATATCAATAAGTGAAATGCCAGTTGTAAATAAAAGGAGTAAACAAATAAAAACTACTCCAACTTTAACTTTTTTGTTAAATTGCATATAAAACTAGCAATACTTCACTTTTATATAATTGTCAGATAAATTAGTTTGAACTCTATACCAGAACGAACTAATCTTACTTCAAATTTAACTTTCAAAAATTGGAATAGAAGTTTTAATCAATTATTTATCAAAAAAACTTTAATCTTCCCTACTTAATATTCAAATCTACTATACACCCGGTCATTCTTTAGGCTCAATCTGTTATTACAATCCTATAAAAAAATTTTTAATACCAGGAGATTTGGTTTTCACAAGAGGTAGCTTTGGAAGATACGATTTTCCAGCAGGTTCATTAAATATATTAATCAATTCAATAAAATATATAAATAATTTAGATGTAAAATTTCTTCTTCCTGACCATATGGATATGAGCGATAGTGGAAACCAGCAAATTAAACTCTCATTTTGGATGATTCAATCAATAAGAACCTTTTACAAATGCTCTTGAAAATTTTCTTTAGTTTTTAAAATACGAATATCTCCATAAGCTTTTAGTCAATTTTGTTTTAATCCATTTCCTTAAATCTAAAAGATAATAATATTTAAATAACACATATATCTCTATTATTTTAATAATCCTCTTTAAATTAAAAAAAAAAAAAAAATATGTGAAAATTTATCATGCCTGAAAGCAAACATAAACACCCGAATGAGATATATCTTAGATCTTATAGCAAAGCAATCTTCTTTTGGCCTCTTTTGATCACGTCTTTAGTTTTATGGTTGATCCAAGCGATTGCGTATGATTCTACTAAGGACAATATTACAGTATTAGGAAGCATTTGGATTATAGTATTTTTCATAAACATTTTTGTAACTGCTTTTGATTTCTCCTCCACAAAATTCTTTTTATTAATTTTAATTGTTATCTTAGTAGTTTTGCTCTTGGTTTTCTTGGTTTTGCCAAATTTAGATGTAAACGTTGGTTTTTCTATTTATTTAGGATTACCATGGGGATTCTTTATGATTATGACGGTAATTTTAGCGTTTATATTATTGATTGTATTTATTAACGCGAGATTCGATTATTATAAAGTTGAAAGAAATGAGATTTATCACAAGACAGGAATTTTTAGCACGGCTGAACGTTTTCCAACAAAAAATCTTCGATTTAAGAAAGAAATTCCCGACGTGTTTGAATTCTTTATGCTACGCGCAGGTAAGATTACAATGTTTACAGGTCGCCAGGATGACGTTATGGTACTCGATACCGTTTTGAATATTAACAAAAGAGAAAAGGAGTTAGACTGGTTATTATCTCACGTTTCAGTTGAACCTGATGAAATAGATGGTGCTTAAAAAAAAAAATTACCAACATTTTTTTTATTATTTTATTTTATTTTTCTAACTTGAGTGAATTTACGAATTTTTGATTATTCTATTTTATCAAGAATGAATTAAATATGAATAAATTTAAGAGTTAAATCTCACTTCTAAATACACCAATGTCTTCTCAACCAATCGTCCTATTTGATTTTGATGGGGTTATTATAACTCAAAAATCTCTTGAATATACAGCTTCAATATTTAGAAAAAAAAAGTTTTACAGATGGAAAAGTATAGAAAATTTGAGACTCATAGATTTTGCGCGATTTTTTGAAGAATCAGATTCAAAAAATAGGCTAAAAGCTTTTATGAGAATAATTAAAATCTACAAAAATTATATTCCAAGTAGATGGAGAAGAATTATGTTCTTCATAAATTTCAGGCGTTTTTATCCAAAATATGAGAAATATGAAACATTAAAGCCTAATTTGGAAGGGGTTATAAAAAAGCTTAAAAATAATAGATTTCACTTAGGGATTGTTTCAAATACAAGTAGAAAGAGGTTAATTTATTTTAAACATAAATTAAATTTAGATAAGTATTTTTCTGTCTTTATATCTCGGCATGATACTCCTGATAGGAAACCAAGTGCATATCCAATTTACACAGCCTTAATGAATATCAAGAAAGATTTAAAAGTTTCAATTAGTAAAAAGAATGTTTACTATGTTGGTGATCTACCTCACGACATTGATTGCGCAAAAAATGCAGGAGTCATTAGCATCGCCATACTTTCTGGTCATGGTACAAGAAAAGGTTTAGAAAAATCTAGCCCAACCTATTTACTTCCAGATATTAAGAATCTTTTAGAAATTGAAGAATTGAAAAAATTATTATTGGACTAAACATTCATTTACTTTATATATGTTTAATTTGGAAGAATTTGAAAACAGTCTAATTCTTGAAAAGGTTGATAAGCTTAACAAATATCTAAGTAAAAATAAAATCACAAAAGTATCAAAAATAGTTGATGAATTAGAAAATTTATTAGATCAAGAAGAATATGTTATTCCTATTACGTATATTTTAAGTGTTTTAGCCGAAAATAACTTAGATCTTATCTCTGAAGGATTGATTCAAAAAATTGAAGTTTATTTTCATTCTGAAGATGAAAAACTAAAGATAAATTCGTTAATAATCATTGGATTTGCTATGATTGCAAATCTAAACTATTTCGATAGATATAATCAGAAGTTTATAACATTTCTAACAGATACATCTGAGGATATTAGAAATAATATACACTATTTTTTAGATGAACTAGTGAAGGTAAAACCTAATTTTGCAGATTCAATTATTGATATTTTATTAGAAAGTCTTAAAATAGAAAGGAATAGTGATAATATCCTTTCTTTATTAAGCTTTCTTGAAAATTGTAAGGATCTAAATTTTGATCAGCTCTATAATTTTAGAATTATTATAAAATCATTAATTTCCTTATTTAAACATAAGAAAAAGTCTGGTGTTGTTACTAAGTCAATAAATCTTATTAAGATATATTTTCCTCAACTAGAAAAATTTGATTTAGAAAAACAAGACATAAAAATCTTAAAACAGTCATTAGACAATCAATTTTTAATGAAAAAGTATAATTTTTCAGACATAAAAAAGAAATCAAGAATGCAATTAAAAGAATATATAAAAACTTATGTAAAAACGAGACTAAAAGAGAAGAAGATTTATTTTTATTTAAAAACAAAAAAGAATGTTATCTATATTTTTGAGCTTGAAAAGGACAAATTAAATAATTTTTTTGAACGGGAACTGAAAATATCCCGTAAGAATATTCTTAACACTTTTTCTCAAATCATTAATACTGATTCAGAATTAAAGATTTTTATAAACACTTTACTAAGTTTGAAAATAGTCAATGGTTATTACTCTACTCTAGGATATTTTTATCCATATACCTATATAAAATCAAAGATTTTAGATGATTTTCAATCAAATGGAGAGTTAGATTTAAATAATTATAATTTCCTCCCGCCAAATTTTATTAATAAAATTATTCAGGATATATCTAAGTCGATAAATCAAATGTTTCTACGAGGGAGAAATCAAAAATTCTATTTTTCATTAAAAAGAATGCAAGAAAAGATTAATTCAGAAGCCGCTAAAAGTAGTATTGTCGATTTAAAGCCAGATCGAGCGAAATTATTAGATGAAGATTTTATAAAACTAATAAAAAATTTACCAAAAGAATACTTATCGCATTTTCGTAAGGGAACTCAATGGTTGACATATCTAGGTACGCTTAAAATTAAAAGAGAAGTTGAAAATTCTAAAATTGTAGGATATTTTGATATTTCTAAGATTTCTGAAAAACTAAATATCGGAGAAATATTATTAATAGATGTTTTTGATCATTTTATTGATTCTAAGAGTGGAATATGGGATAAAAGAAGAGAGATTTTCTATTACTCTAAATACCTAAAAGAAAAAATTAAGGAGATTAATGCAATAGCTGATGAGGAAGAAAAGTTAAAGCAAATTGATAAAATCTCTAAAAATCTTAACATCGATAAAAATCATATTATTTCTAAGATCGATGAGAATTTGCAATTAATAGGTGAAGAAATAAACCAAAAAGATGAGATAAGAATTAATGATTATGCTGAGAAAACTGGAATGGAAATAGATGATTTTATGAAATTTGTTGAGGATCTGGGAAGAAATTATTTTAAAAAAGCAAATATCCTTATCTTCAATCCAGAAAAAATTGATGAAGCTAAGAATAATATTAAAAATATGTTAATTGAAAAATCAAAATCAGCTGATTGTATTTCTTTGGGAACTTTTGAAATAACATCACATTTAATTGAAGAATTAATTAATACATTACTTACAGGTGGAAAAGTTAAAGGGATTTTTCATGAAACCGAAGGAGAGCTTCTCTTTTTTACTAAAAGGGGAATTAGAAATTTAATGTTAGAAAGTAGTTTTCTGTTTTCTTTTCATGATCTATTTTATGGAAAAGAGTTAACCCAAGAGGAAATTATTCTTTTAAGGGAGATTTTCGATGACTTGATTGACAAAAAAAGGATAACAGGAGTATTTGATATGGAAACACTCACATTCAGTAGCAGTGAAGTTTTATTTGCTCAAGATTATAATACAGTTTTATTTGAATTTGAAAAGATAGTAAATAACTACTTAGCAAAATTTGAACTAGAATTTCAAAAAATAAAAAGACTATTAACTAAGAAAGAAGAAACTATATTTCCGCAGGAAATAAGAATTATACAAGATACCATCGATAAACTTAATGAAAAATATGTTTGGTGGAGGAATAGGATAGAAGCATTTGTCAACAGAGCTAATACGAAATTATTAAAAGACCAAGGTTTTAGTGTAAAGCAATACAAACGTCTTTTTTCAGAAGAAAAGAAAGCTGAAATAAAATCCTTAGAAGAAGATCCTGAAGTTTATGAACTTTTACAAAGTTTTAAATCTTGGGTTAGCATCTTTAATAAACTTGAAGTAAAATATCCTAATATCATCTTTTACCAAAAGAGATTAATTAATAATCCGAATGATTCTGAATCAAAAAATAATCTAAATGAGTTATTAAATGAGTTATATTTAGTTTAGATAATCTTTTTCTTGTTTTTGTTAGCTTCAGAGAGGAAGCTATCAATATCTATGGTTTCATCAGGTACAATTTTATAAGTTTTAGGATTTGTAATGCCGTTCTTTCTCAAAATTCCCTCTCCTTCAAGATACTTAAGAGTTCTCCAAATGAAATTAATCTTAGAGCGATTTGAGGATTTAATATTAAAACATCTCCTTATTCTTTTAGTATTTACGATTGAAATATTTTTATCCATCAATTTATTTATCGCTTCAAGGGTTTCTTTTAAATTTATAAGAAAAAAGTCCATCTTTAGAAAAATTCCCTCTTGATAGAGTTAATATAGTAATATTCTCCTTAATCAAACCAATAAATTAAAAGTGCAAATTGGTTTTTTTGAGTGAATAATATTTGTTTAAATTCTATTTAAACTTTATTGAAATATTCGAAAGCATTGGCTCATCAAATCTTAGGAACATAGATATAGTTTTTTAATGAGATATTAAAAATTTACTAATGCCTAAAAACCCTTTTAGCACAAAATACTAAAGCACAATCCAATTCATCAGCTCGTTTAATTACCGTCTCATCTCTAATTGATCCACCGGGATTTATAATAGCCTTTGCACCAGCCTCAACTGCTACCTCAAGAGCATCAGGAAATGGAAAAAATGAATCTGTACCCATAACAGAATTTTTTAATTCTTCCTTATGACCGAATTCGATTGCTTTTTGGACAGCTAATTTAACTACATGAACTCTACTTTGTTGTCCTGCCCCAATTCCTACCGTGTATATCCCATCATCATACATCTGAGCAAAACATGCTGAATTTGACTTAGCCCACTTTGAAACTTTATAGGCAAAGATTAACGCTTCTTTTTCAGCATCATTCACATTTTTTTTACTAACTACGTTCCACTCTTTAATAATTGGTTTAAAATCATATTCCTGAATTAATATTCCTCCTAAAATTCCCCTTATTTCGAGATGACTATATATTTCATTTCTTTTATCAAGAAAATCTTTAAATTCTATAATTCTTAGACTTGATTTTTGCTTTAAAATTTCAAGGGCTTCCTTTTCAAAAGAGGGTGCCATTAAAACTTCTATAAAGATTTTCTCCTCATTGATAATAAAATCAGCTACTTCTTTTGTGAGCTCTTTGTTAACTCCCCAGATTCCTCCAAATGCAGATAAAGGATCTGTATTAAATGCTTTTGTCACAGATGTTAATTGATTTTTTTTGTCAACTGCTATACCATTAGGACTAGTATGCTTTAAGATTGCAGTCACGTAATGCTTAGTACCAAAATCTAGAAGAATTTGCATACAAGAGTCAATATCTAGATAATTGTTAAATGAAATTTGTTTTCCACTTAATTTTTTAAAATTATAGAGTCCATATTTCGAAGATATGTCTTTGTAATAGGCTGCTGCTTGATCCCAATTTTCCCCATATCTACAATCTTGAATCTTTTCAAATATTTTGATGAAATACTTTCCCATGATTAGATCTGGGTGAAAATATTTTTGTAAATAATTTGCAATGGCTGCATTGTAATCTGCCATTATAATAAATACCTCTTGAGCTAATTTAGCTCTTGTTGCATCAGTTATTCCTCCATGTTCTCTTAACTCATCTAAAATTTGATCATAATATGAAGGATTTGGTACTACAACCACGTCTGGGAAATTTTTAGCTGCTGCTCGTATCATAGTAGGGCCACCTATATCAATTAACTCGAGAGCCTCGTCAATGGTTATATCTGGTTTGTTAATAGCCTCTTTGAATTGGTATAAATTACATACAACCATATCAATGGGAGGTATATTGTACTTCTGAGCATCTTGAACATCTTGTTTAAACCATCTTCGATATAATATCCCTCCTTCTATTTTTGGATGTAAAGTCTTTACTCTACCCTCAAACATTTCAGGAGATTCAGTATAGTCCGAAATTTTAGTATATTTAATTCCACTATCTTCTAATAGTTTGCCAGTACCCCCTGTAGATAGAATTTCGACACCAAAATCATTCACTAATTCTTTTACGAATTCTTTAACAAAACTTTTATCAAAAACACTAACAAGAGCTCGTTTTATTGGTTTCATAATAAATCAATTCGTTTATTTTCATATAAATAAATTGTAAAAATATTAATTCCAAAGTAAAGTTTATTCTCGTTAAAACTTATTTAATATAGGTTTAATAAGTGGATTTGAGAGTACACTTATTTGATTTTATTTCTAAAAGATATAAGTTAATATTTTCCTAAAAGATCATGTGGTTGAGTTTCACGTGTCCCTACAACCGAAACAATACCAATTGATGCGCTTTTCATCTCATTAATAGATTTAGCACCTGCATATATCATACCATTAGTTAGACCTTCTTTTAAAGTTGCTAAAACTCCCGATAAATCACCCACGTATGGGACATAATCGCTCACTCCTTCTGTTATCATTTTTGAGCTTTCTATATAACGATCTGAAATAAAACCGATTTCCCTTGCATTTTTCGAACCCATACCTCTATAAACTTTTACTTTTCTGCCTTGTACTGTGTCGATAAATCCTGGGCTCTCAGTTGCTCCTGCAAATAAATGACCAGACATTATCATATCCGCACCAGCTGCAAAAGCTTTTGGAAGATCACCAGGATTTTTAAATCCTCCATCAGCAATTAATCCTATTTTTGGATTATAATCTAATATGGCATCAGCAACTTGAGCTGTAGCAAAAAGTGTGGGTGCGCCTACTCCGGTTTGAGTAGAAGTTGTACATATTGAACCTGAACCCATACCAACCTTTAAACCTATAAATTTCTCCTCAGGAAAATCAGATTTCGTCATTAAATGCTCAGCTGCCTGGTATGTTCCAATATTTCCTAATACAAAATCTGAATCCAAGAATTTCATTAATTTTTTAGTACCTTCGATATCTGCTTTCTTGTAAAAATCAGCTACGTCAATAAAGAAGATATCAACATATTTTTCTAATTCTTTCAACATATTTTGCGCATGACTTGATTCGGGGAATTTAGGAGACAAACCTATAGCACATAATAGATGCCCATCTTCATCTTTGGAAGCAAATGGAAATTCGGGAGTAAGATCTTTTTTAGTTATTAATCCTTGTAATATTCCTTTGTCATCAATTATAGGTAATTTTTCTATTCTGTATTTAAATAAAGTTTTTAAGGCTTCTTCTCTTGAAACTCCTGGTTTTATAGAAACTACTTCCTTAGTCATATAATCTTTTATGCTGCCATTTTTTAAATCAGATTCCATAAAGGGGATATCTCTTTTAGTAAAGATCCCACAAACCCTCTGTTCTTCATTTACAACAACAAGACCGCTAATATTATAATTTTCCATCATAAATTTTGCTCGGGCTAAAGGTTCATTTGGTTTAATTGTAGCTATATGTTCATCATCGATTACAAACGATCTAGCTCTTTTAACGATTCTTACCATTTCTAATTGTCTTTCATAAGAACAATTACGATGTAGTACACCCAAACCTCCATATAAAGCCATTTTAATAGCCATCTCATCTTCAGTAACTGTATCCATAGCAGATGACATTATAGGTAAATTAAAATGGTATTTTCCTAGTTTTATTGAAATATCTACATCGATTGGTTCGAAATCTGTAAATCCTGGTAAGATTAGTATGTCGTCAAATGTCGCAATTAATTCTTTATGATGTATTTTATTTCTATACTTCTCTGTCAATTTTATGTCTCCGTTTCTTTTCTTAAAATTTATTTTAATTGAAAAAATTATTTTGAATAGTTTTAAATTTTAATAATAAAGAAAATTTAGTTTAAAAAATTTTGTGTGTTTTAAATTTTT
>SDBS01005991.1_pt1 | contig 11845 bp, 11 predicted proteins | sample 2277091 | NCBI WGS metagenome assembly SDBS01 (sample SAMN10404972, study PRJNA504765) | marine sediment metagenome | isolation source: marine sediment core GS10_PC15, 163 cmbsf | place: Arctic Ocean: Southern Knipovich Ridge | collected 2010 | reverse complement strand
AAATATGCTGATTGGGCGGCAAGAATGACTCCCGAAGAGGCAATGGCCGCGATGCCAGAAGAACACAGGAATATGGTAATTTGCCAAATTCCAAACTAAGCTTCATTTGAGGCGATTTTAATCTATTCTGAAGGATATAACATGAAAGAAGAAATACCTGGAGTCCCAACGATAAAGCCTGTTGAAAAGCAACATGCAGAAAACCTTGAGGATTTGAAAAAGTCCCTGGGCGAATCTTTCAGATTGGAAGTCGCTCAACTGAAAGGCAAAATATCAGCACTGGAAGCGCATGTACAGAAATCCGCAATTCCCCCAAGCTTTCTTGGCCCGGTGAAACCGTGTAATAAGAGTTTTGACCAGCATATAGAAGAAGAGTGCATGTTCGGCAATGTGACATTCCGGCAAGCCTTCGATCATCATATGCAGATGGCCAGAGATAGTATCCAGCATGCAAAATTTCCATCTGGAACTCCCAGACCGAATCTTGGCGGGATAGCTGGAAATATGGATCTTCGTAAAAGTGTTTCTGAAACTCTTCCAAGTCAAAAGATTCTGGACATGCGTAAATCTTTTGTCGAAGGTGATATTGATAAATATGAAGATCTGAGAAAATCCGTCTTAGGTGATCCGGCTGATCCGAGTGCTCCTGGTTCATATTATCCTTTGCTGGAAGAAAATCTTTCCCGATATATCCAACGAATCATGTTGGAAAATCCGGACGCAACTGCTCTGATGTATATTCCCACGGCAATCACGAGCAATATCGTCCCAGAACTGGCTCAGTTGAAAAGTTCTGGTGTCGGATTCGGAAAAATGATGCTCGGATTCAAAGAAGGCGCGACCCCCCAAGGAGGTGGAGGACAAATCATGGATAGAGTCACGCATACCTTAGTCCAGCGAGGTATTCGTGCATCCGTAACTGAAATGCTGATTGCCAACCGTCAAAAACTGGTTGATAACAACCCCCTTGCCTTGGAACGCGAACTGCGTGTTCTAGAATTCAACCTTCAACAATCTCATGACCTGCTTTATGGAAATTCACAAATTCATAAAGACGGGAGTACAATCCTCGAAGTTTCAGGATTTGTTGAGCAAATCGAAGATGTTACAACCGGCTATCCCGCTCATGTCAAAGATTGGGATGGTGTTGCTTTTACAACTGAGGGGGTACAGCCTCTTGATATTTTCCGTACCGTGGCGGAAAATTTGATTATCAATGGCCATATTGCAGGTGGAATTATTACCGGTAAGTACGAAGTGTTCATGGATTACGGGGTTGCTAATAATTTTTCAACTCTGATCGACGATAAACAGCGGGTAATGATCAATGAATATGTTCGATCTGCCTTGATTTATGGTCAGTCATTCTCAGGCTTTGAAACGGACTTGGGTGTATTCCGGTTCCGTAGATCGAAGACATTATTTTTGACACAGGCAGATACCTGGACCCCAGATGATGATGTTTCCCCTAAAGCAATCATATGGCCATTAGCAGCAACAGCAGTTACCGCAATTCCAGGCGCTACAGCCGGTGAAAAACCAGTGGGTAAGTTGGATTTGCCAACTGGGAATTATACCCTTCGAGTATCAGTTGTAAATGATCAGGGAGAAAGTAATATTTCCGATTCACTTGTAACAACAACTGAAGGTACTACCCCCGTAGCAATAGCCGCTGACGAACTAATCAATCTCAGTATCCCATATGATGCTGCATTTGCAGGCGGTGTTGTTGCTGGAGAAACAGTGACCCCAGCAAGGTATTTTCTCGTTTATCGGGCCAAGACCGGTGAAACTGACGATAGCCAAATGTCATGTATCGCTAAGATACCAATCAACGGAACTTCTACAACGACATATAAGGATTGGAACCAGAAAATCCCAAAGACCACGGATATGTTCTTTATTTCAAACAATCCGATGGATATTGCTCAGACTTCGTTGACTCCAACCTTCGAAGTTCCACTCTGGGATATTGCTCTGGGATCCACACGCCAATGGTTTCTGATGAATATCGGGCAACTAACCATGTGGGCTCCCCAAAGGCAATTTTTATACAAGAACATACCGGGATTCCTGGGATAGTGAGTAGAATTTGAAATGAAACCCGAGATTATCATTAAAAACTGGTTAATGGCTTGGTTTAAGCCGGAGGTTGAAACAGATTACAATAAGCCTACTCCAAATAGGCCACCATTAACCAGAGGTGGTAGTTTTAGGAAATTTATTTCATTATTTTTAGATGAAAAAGGAGAACAAGAATTTTCGGAAGAAGAAAAAGAAACGCTGGAAGATATTATCGTTCCATTAGAAGACTCTTTTAAATTTGCATCTGGATACCCGACAAATGATAAAGAAACAATTCAAACAGGTGCTCTTTATCTCATTCCGGCAGGATGGCAACAGACCAGTAAATATATTGGTGATAACAAATGGTTAGGAAAAGGAGCAACCCAAATTGCAGTTACAGGTCTGACAGTTGGGAAAGGCATGAATATGGCAGAGCCAAGTTTATTATTGCAGGTAATAACCTCTTTATTAATAGCAGGACAGCATTATTTTACTTATCACCATATGACAGACCAAATCATTCAAGAAACTTATTTTGCTGAAGATGCCCGTAATTCATTCGACAGAGAATACGCAATCAGGACGGTTACAATGTCATATGAAATGGAAAGACATGGAGTAACCACAAAAATAATAATTCCGCCAAAACTGCCAAGTGAACGGGCTTCATAAGGAGACGAATCATGGGTAAAATTAAAAAGAAAAATCAAGAAGAAGAATTGTTTAAAGAAGTGCAAGAAGAACCTCAAGAGCAAGTGACAGAAGAGACTGAAGAGATAACGCAAGGGCAAGATCAGACATCAGAAGAAGGAACTGAACCGGATAAACCAAATAAACCAGAAGAATCTGAAGAAAAACCAGTCCAATTTTCGGCAAAACAGTTTGTCAAAAAGCTTAAATCTGAAGTAACAGGTGTTCCTAAGAGAGTATTTGATGCTTTCATAAAGGTTGTTCCTCCGGTAGATACCGAAGTAAATTATCAAAAAATCTGGAAAACCACATTTAAAAGGCAATAATCATGGCAAAGACTTTTCAATTTTTCGGGAAAGAAATAATTGATCCCGGTGTCTATTCAAAGATTCTAACAGTAGGTGGAGCCAAACCAACTCCTGACGGGGCTAATGCTCTTGTTATTATTGCCGAAGCTATAAGCGGTCCTGAATTTGGAATATTAGTTACGGGCGTGAATCTGGCTGATTTTCAATCTGTTTTAGGGGATGAGGGTCCGGCAATCGAAGCGGTTTTTAAGGCTCAAAATGCTTCTCCTCAACTTTCCAGAGCACAAGATATCAGAGTTTTTAATCCTCGTGCTCTTGTACAAGCAACCGGAACTATTGAAACGACAGGAGGAGGTGATGATGCAATAGGTCTTGGGAGCCGTATTTATGGACCTCCTGGTAATAGCGTCAATGTAGTTCTAGCCTCAACGCTTTGTACCGTATCATTCCCTTGGTCAGATGAAGATCTTGAACAGACAATTGACAATCCGGTTATGGATATCATTATGGCTTCAGGATTTGTCACGATAACAAAGACAACGATTGCAGTCGGGTTAACCGGAGCACTTACCGTTTTTACCTTTACCGACTACCCAAAATTGATAGATTTAATCACTGCTATTGAAGCTGCCGAACCAACCGCAACTATTACCAAAGATGTTAATACATCTGATAATGAATCAACTACATTTTTATTCGACCTTCTGGTAGGTGAAAACGCTATAACAACATTGACCACGCTTAAAGGGGATTTAAAACAACTCTTTGACTTCTTGGATACCGGTGTTCCCGATCTTGAAGCAACTTTGGAATCTACTTATTCAGTAATGGTTGCAGACTTCGATATAACATTAACCGGTGGAACTTCAGGCGCTGACCCTGATGCGACACAATGGGGTCTGGTTTATGATGAGCTTGAGACAGAAACAATCGCTATTACTTGCCCGATAAATGATGGTATACCCACACCATATGATGAAACATTGACAAAAGCTATTATGGCATTGGATGAACAACATTCAATTGACATGAATCAACCGGATAAACGAGGTAAAAAAAGACAGGCTTTTATTTCCTCGCATGGCGGTTATGGTTGGAATGGACAATTGGTAGCCAAGGCAACGGACGCAGATGCCGTAGCAACACTTGGTAACTTGCATAATTCCCAATATTCTCTATTTTTTGGGGATGGTCTTAACGCCCTTACCCAGAAAGGAGTTGAATACGCTCAAGTAGCATGCTATTTTGCTGTTCAATGCGCATCATTATTTGTAGGTGCCCTGGCCAGCAGAGTATTAACCAGCCAAATCGTTACTGCCATAAAAGCTTCGACCACTTACGATTTCGCCGATAGAAAAACTTTACATAAAGCATCTGTTATTTTTCCGGTTACGGATGGAGGAGTTACAAAGATTCGCCAACTTTTTAGCACTTGGAAATCAGATGATCAACCGATGAAAACAGTTCCATCCAGAATAAGATGTGTTAACCTGTCAAGTAATGATGTGGATAGAAAACTTGAAGATTGGATGGCAGGTTTTCAAGCCAGCGGGTTACAGCCTTTTAATGCAGAAGGCAGAACATTTATCAAACGTGTTCTTGAATCCCATCAGAACAAGTCTATTAACTGGGTAGAAAGTTTTGGAGCAATCACATTCGCATCTTCAGGAATCAAATTTGAATATACAATCGCAGATCATGTTGTACCAACAATTCCCGAAATTGGCTTTGGTATAGTCGAATCACTAAACGTTTAAAATAAGGTAAATAATGGCCGATATTGTAAGCACATTATATGAAGCTCCGGCTGACTATCAAACAGCACTTGCTGCTGCTGAAGAAGTTGGAGATATTAGATATTTGCATGCGAGTGCTGCCGTTGTCAGGATGGGGGCTGTGCCTATTGTATTATTGGAAAATCTTAACATAAGTATGCAGATAAACAGATCTCCAATTTATGCAATTAGTTCGATTGTTCCACTTGGATTCGATGTGCAAGGAGTTAGTGTTAATGTATCTGGGCAGTTAGTTCAATTGGCTAAAATGTCTTTGGCTAATAGCGCATTTTACCCTTCAAGCGAAGCTGATATAATTGCTAATATTAATCGCGTATTTAATATTGATATAATAATGTATGATCACACAAAGCCAACTTTAGATGCGTCAACGGGTCCATTTATCACTGTAAAAAACTGCCAAAACACTGGTTCGAACATAGTTATCAATCCAAATACGATGATAAAAGATAGTTTCACGGCAGTTGGGACGATGATGGAACGTGATTGGGATCAATTAGCAACCTTTAATGAAGAAGAAACACCAGCAACACCATAAGAGGAAATAATTTAAAACCCAAAAGGAGACGAAGTGACAGATGAAACCGCAAAGGCTGAAGAAAAAAAAGAAGCCGAAAAGAAGTACCAAGAGCATGTCCAAAAAATCCTCAAGGAACGAAACTTTAAAGTAGTTGATGATCTCAGATATTCACTTGAGTTCAAAGATTTACTTTTTACCTTTCATATACCGTCCCTGCTTGAAAAGACGAAAATAAAATCCATTATGTCACAGATTGCTTTTATACCTGGCAGTAGGGGGGTATTTTCTTCAACGATTGAAATTGAAGGAAGCGGTGATGTTGACCTTATATCAAGCACAAAACTTCTTACTCACATGTCAGTATTGCTTGACAAAATACCGGATGGATTTGATCTTGAAGCATTAGCTGAAGAAGATCAATTTAATCTCGGGTATGCAATTATGCTTGCTGAACGAGAATTTATAGAAAGGAAAAAAAAAGCCTCACCGACCGTGCAATAGATGAAGTTTTTTCGATCTATTATCAGTACCGGGATTACCACAAATTAGGTATCCATAGCCCTGAATATCTTAATTGTACTGATGATGATATCCAATTATGGCATAAAACAAGGACGGCAAATAATAAATTAGAAATGCTGTCTCAGGGATATGATGATGGAGACGAATATTTATCGGGTGAAAATATAGGTCAAAAATATAAAGGAGACACTTTAAAACAGAAGTCTAATAGTTTTGTTTTATTGGCCGTTGAAAAACAAAGAGATGAATTATACAAGATATTAACTCGCAAAGATAATCTTGCGCCAGAAAAATCAACAGAGGGAATATTTGTTGATTTACTGGTTAATGGTTTTCTTGCTGAATTGAAAAAGTTAGACAAACTTAATGAATGGATAAAACGGTCAATCCCTTACAATGAATACTTAAAATTACCTATCGAAGAGAAGAAAAAATATCATAACGCTTTGGTGAAATTTCATGACAAATGTAAGGGGCAGCCTGAGTCTAAACGGATTTTGGCTTCGTCTCCTGCCGTTACAGATAAGGGCTGTCCTGATTTTGATGATAAATCTAAATGGGAAGAAATTAAATGAGACTTGAATAATATCAGGTCTTTTTTTTTGAGAAAATAAAATGGCTAGAGTAGACATAGACATAGGGACTCAAGGAGATGTAACTGGACTTAAACAAATAGAAACCGGTTATCAAAACTTGCTGACTAAATCACAACAAGCTTACAGGTCAATGATGGGCAGTTCTCCTATGGATATTGCAGCGGATAAATCTTCTCATGAAAGAAAAATGTCTGAACTTGATTTAAAAGCTCGCGATATTGACCGTAAGATGATGCAGGTTAAATTAGGTATTTCAGAGGGAGCCACTGCTCCAGCAACCGGCAAAGATAGGATGCAAGAGTTACAAACACAAGCCTTGCGGGTTAATTACGAAAAAAGTGTAATGCAGGAGGAACAACGAGTAATAGCACAAGGAAGAGAAAAAAGAATGGGGGCTATCGCTCCTTATGCAAGAGCGGGAAGATTTGCGGTGGGCAAAACACTAAAATATGGGGGACTAATAGCAGGTGGACTTGGGGCTTATTCGCTATTTTCAAATATTTTTGGCGAAATGGCAGGAGCTGAAGAAAGAAATATGGCTTATGCTATGGCATTATCCACAACACGTGGTAGACGAGATGAACAGCGATATAAGGGGGTTATACCACAAGAAGAACAGCATTTATATTATGGAGGAAGAACTGATTATGGAGGAAAAACCAGGATAGATTATGATGATGTGGTGAAACCGTTTTTCCAAGTAAAAGAAGCTTTAAAAAGTATAGGAGAAACTGCGTATATAACAGCAAAAGATATGGCACCAATGCTGGAAGTTGTAAAAGAAATTGGCGATGTATCGGGCGGAAGAAAAGGAACAGCTGGGGCTAGACTCGCACAAATTACAAATATTGGTAAACTATTAGGCGTCGAATCTCCTGTATTGTCACAATTCTTAACCCAAGGAATAAGGGGGGGAGGATTTACAGGTGATATACAAGGCACCGATATGGCAAAAGTAATGATGCTTAACCAAAATATGATGCATCGAGCTACAGAATCATTACAAGCCATGCAGCAGGTAATGGTAGGGACAACACACGGAGTACAGGGATTAGGCGCTTTTAATATGCTCAACCTGATGGATACGTTAAATTCTTCTCAATTTAGGGCTTATCGTGGCATGGGTGGTGCTAATATGATGATGCGAGTTGATCAAGCTTTCCGTGGCGGCGGAAATGAAAACTTTCAATATATGCAGACATTAGCCTTGAATCCTTCATTTCAAGTACAAAATGCAAGAAGATTGGCAGCTTTTAAAGATGCTCAAGAAGGAGCGCCAACGAATTATGGAACAGGTAGGTATGATCAATTCATAGCAGATATATTTAAGGATTTGGGGGCGTTTGCCACTCCCCAAGATGTAATAAAAATGCTAGGAGGTGAAAAAGTAGACGGGAAATATGTCGGTGGATTAGGATTTGGCGGCGCAGCAAGATATGTTGAGGAAAAATACGGAGCGAGTCTGAATAAGACAAACATAGAAAGGACTTTTGATCAATACAGACTTGCATTTAACGCAAAAGACGAGGGACAAAAACTTTTTATGACCGCTCAAATTGCAAAAGATATGGATATAAAGTTTGCCGATGTTGGAGTTCTAAGCAAAGCTTTTGAAAATGAAGAATTTATGAAACGTGCAAGAAAAGGTGGATTTGCGCCTGGCGAAGTTGCTGGTATTTATGAAAGATTCAAAAAAGAAGGCATGACAATGCCGGAGCTTGACGAGTTTTTGGAAGGTAAAGCAGAAGCAAAAAGAATAGCGGTTGAAACAGCTACAAAATTGCAAGCAGCAAAAGATATACTTGTTAGAAAATTAGTGGAAGGAGGAGGGATGGAAGCTATTATTACAATAGCTGGTGCATTACCAAAACTTGTTGATGCGATTAATTCGTTTGTTAATATATTTAAAACAACAGGACCAACAGGACCAACAATAACCGTTCCTAGTCCTCTTGGGGATATAGAGATACCGGAAACTGCTAAAAAAAGAAATATTATTGATGCCATGGCTGGTGTTTGGCCTAAAATAGGAGAATTAAGAGATAAATACAATATGGTGGATAAGGTAATGACAGCATTGGCAACATCTGTGTTTCCAAATCTTCTTCCAAATCCTACTTCTGCAAAACCATTACAGACTCCTGTAATACCATTAGCAGCAAGTGTAGAACAAATGGTAAAAAGTATAATCGATAAAGCATTAAGCTATTTCACTGAAGTGGGCGCGGAAAAAAATTCTCCAGAAGCTAAGGCAGCTATTTCACAAGCAATTAAAGAGGGTTTCGCAAATATTAATGTAACTACTCCTGCTAACAGCGGTCAGACTGTCATAAAAGATAATTAAAATGCCGTCACAAAAAATAACAATATATTTTACACCGGACGTTAAGCAAATAGGTCGTATTCCGCTAAAAGATATAAAGTATGAAACTACTAAAGGTGATCTGCAAGATAGGGGGAAATATGAAATTAGCCTTAAAAATCCTGATTTGATAGAGGGAAATTGTAATAGTGTAAAGTTTTCCATAAAAAGTACCGCAACTTTGACCTTTAAAAGTATTTGTTTTGGCGAAAAAGCTAAACATGTATTCAAAGTAAATGACTATTTTGAAATATGGGATACGGCGGATAAATCTGATTCATGGTGTTATTTTCGTGGAGTTGTGAGGCAAACTACAAGTACATACCAAGGCAAAGAGAGAAGATATACTTTGATTATCGATAATGCGGCCGGTTGGATGTTAGGTGATAATTCCATTTATTATTTAAGGCAACTTATAATCACTCTAAATAAAAATCCCTTGAAGTTCTTTGACCCGATAAAAAGCAGGTATGGGTGGTTAGATCCAGACGGTAGCAATTCTGTAAAATTTGATGCAATAGGTGTTGAAAAAATAAAGAAACCTTCAGATCTCCTAGAAGCTTTAATAAATAAAATAGCAAATGAAAGGGTAAAACTTTTAAGTAAAGATTTTTACGGGGATGTGCAACTAATTGGTGTTGTTAGACCAAGCCAAGCTATAAAACCAATGGAATATACTACAGGGTTAGAAGTAGAAAAAAATGTAGTATTTATAGCAGATAAACTATCCCAAATGGAAGGTTCTATCCTTGATGTCTTAAAAATGTTTGAAGGCAGACCGTTTAGCGAGATGTTTATAGTTGAAAACAATTATAAATCAAAAATAATTTGGAGAAACAGTCGTTGGAGAGATAAGGATGATAATCTTTGCATGGAAAATTTCGCTGGTGATGCCGATAATTTAGTTACTATTTACACGGACCCAAAAATAAAATTTTCAGAAGGATCTCAAGGAGTAAGTGTTATTGGAGGACAAAAATATCAAAGATATACAGGAAAAGAAAACTATATTGGAGAAAGAAAGTATGCCGGTATTTTATCGGAAACGATAAGCAAGACAAATGAAGACGTAATAAATGCAATATTTATTTATCCTGCAGGAATGAGTGCAAAGACTAATGTTCCATCAATGGTTATCAACCAAATAAGATATGATCAAGAGGGAGCCAAAAACATTTTGGATCTTGATTCGGTAATCAGGTATGGATATAGACCGGCTACAATAAATCTGCCATTTGTGCCTGGATATATTATTCCAAAAGATTACAGCAATTCATCTTCAGTTCTAAGAGAAGGATATAATCAAGGTCATTATGATTTAATAGGAAAATACTTATCTGAATATACAAGATATGCAGCTTCAATGTATAGAAACATATCTGATTCAGGAAACGGCTCAATTGTTCTTCAGAATAATTTGCATGTTACTGTTGCTGATGATTTTAGAATAGTCAGGGAAAATAGGGATATATCCGGTGATGTTGATAAAAAAGAAAATTTATATGTCAATGTGAATAAAATAACATGGTATTTTGATCCGTCTGCTCCAAGAACAGCGATAGAATGGGATAGGGGATTTGAGAAAGAAAGAATACTAGACCAGGACTTTACTTATGTTTAAAATTCATTACGGGAATGTCGATAAGGACGGAAATTACAGGGATCAAAGCAGAAAAAGCGAAGGATACCTGACCCGGATAAACAATGATATCCCTTTTCCTGCCTTAGTAACTGCTTGGTATCCAAAATCCCAAACAATAGAAGTCATGCGACCGGTGGAAAATGGTTATATTGAATATAATAGCGTTATTGTCTATGGAAATTTCTTTGAAGCTACAGGAACAATACAAAGCCCTAAGATAGCAACAAAACGTAAAGATGATGGGTTTACAACTTATCGAGATGCTGATCAAGTAAATCCAGTATTAGACGATTATGTCTTAAATAATCATATTGAAGCAATTGTATATAAAATATCGGTAGGCAACACATTTGCTTTCGCTGCGGATAGTTTCAGATTTCTAAACCCGGATTCACCTCTTTTAAACAACGCAAAAGAAGGTAGGAAAATAACCCGGCTCGACGATGGATCATATTATATCCATGATGAAGACGGAAACATACAATTCAAACATCCATCCGGCTTAAATATTAGGATAGGAGATTCAACGGCGGATCTTGATTTAGATGTTCCTTTTCCTGAGCATGATAAAAATGTTTTGGATTACGGGGGAACTGTTCAGGTTAAAGTTGAGCATCCTTTAGGGAGTGTAGTAGAGTATGATGCCGCCGGTCTTTTAGGAATAACTGGGGCAACAGGTAAGAATTTAAAAACAATTATAAATGCGATTAATGCAGAAATCCAAAAGATTGTTGTGGCCAATGGAACAGGTCCAGATGTCCCTGCATTAATTCAATTACAGGCAGATTTAGCTTTGGTATTAAAATAGGATAAATTATGGGAAGACAGTCGGCAAAAGACGCATATTTAGCAATATTAGAAGCATCTGAAGGCAAGACAAAAGCACAAGCCCAGACAGATACATTAGGATTGATAGATATTATCGCTGATCTTATCGAGGCAAGCGGTACAAAAACAACTGTAAGTACTGCCGTGACAGGGACATTGCCGTCTGGACCTGTGGCTGCTACCGGAGCACAAGTCGATGCTCCCGGAACAATAGAAGTGCCGGCTTAAATATGGCTAATTACACTTATCAAGAGCTTACAAATATAGCCAACGCTGTCAGAAATGTTTGGGCGTCCTGTTATAAAAACGGATATCTACCAGGCATGTCAAGAACTATAAGAAATACTGGGGATATGGCGTATAAAGCACTTCAAGGTAATGTTATTGAAGTTATTGGCAGTAATGTTTTTGGACAAATTCCATTGCAAGCTATTATTGCAATGAAAGATTTTGGGCATGAAGAAGCCTTAAGAATACAAGATGGTTATGATGCTTTTGATATGAAACCGGGATT
>SDBS01005990.1_pt1 | contig 11845 bp, 13 predicted proteins | sample 2277091 | NCBI WGS metagenome assembly SDBS01 (sample SAMN10404972, study PRJNA504765) | marine sediment metagenome | isolation source: marine sediment core GS10_PC15, 163 cmbsf | place: Arctic Ocean: Southern Knipovich Ridge | collected 2010 | reverse complement strand
TCGATAACGATACGTGGTAGGCTGTCTCGAGACGGGGCACTGGCCGGTGGGACAATCTGGCTCACGTCCAGTATCTTGAGGCTGTGGCCCTTGCTCGGCAGGTAAGAGCGGAGCTTCGTCATTATCTTTGCTTGCTCCACCGTCCTGTCCTTGGACTCCTCGATAATCGTTACCGTCCGCTTCCCCGGCGCCGGTGTCGGCTCGGGTTTCGGCTTGGGAAAAGGGCGGGGCTCTATGTCGCCTCCCGTGTTGACGACGTACTTTTTCATGTGCATTTCGCCATCGTAATATGCCACGGACAGACCGAACGACCCGCTTGACCCCGCTTGAAATATCACAAAGGGGCGGGGGGAGCCCCCAATCGTTATGCCAACCTGCATCAGCTTTGGCTCAGGGTGACAACTCCATCGCAACGTCGAAATGTTCTCGGCCGGCACGTCCAGCCAGATACGCACGCAATCCAGCGGGGCAATTGCCTCAGCACGCGACACGACCTCGACCGCTACGGGTTGAACCGTGGCGGACACGGGCACAAGCACTTCCTCAGCGAACAGCGGCCCGACAAGTAGGCACAGCAGTAGCGTTAGCGTTTTCATAACTTATCCTTTCTCGGCGGTGAGTTTGTCTTATACGTCGGCAGCTTCCTTGATAAGCTGGGCCATTAGAGGCCGCAACACGTCCAGGTGGATTTTGACGTATTGTTCGTCGTCTGCTTTTTCCTCAAACTCGGTCAGCAGTTTTGCTAAATATGCAAGGTTCATGGCTTTACTCCCTGTTCTGGCGGAATTGGCGGATGAAACGGAAGGCCATCAGGATCAGCGAGATGATGGTCAGCGGGTCGATACCCACCTTTTCTGAAATACCGGCCACTGCGGCGGGCATATCGAAGTCACTGAATACGTTCAGCGTGTCGGAGGTTCCGAGAACTTCAATCTCTTCATCGGGCTTGTCGCGTAGATACGACATAATGCCGTACATACCATCCCAAGCTGCGTCGTTACCGACGATCTTCTCCAGAGCGTCGACTACCGCATCGTCAGCTTCCGTGGCAGTCTGATCGGCCGCGTCGGCCAGAAAGTCCAATACCCGGACAACCCACGCGCGGAGAGCATCGCTGCTTTCCAGGCCAGGGAAGTCGAGTAGTGCGGCAGCACGTCTACCGAACTTCAGCAACAACATCACAATCTGAAACTTACCCATGGTTCTAATCTCCCGAGTTAAGGTGAAAACAGTAACCGAACAAGCCGAGAAGGCGGCAGCCCCGCCGCGCGACGGGAACTGCCCACCCACTCGGGAAAACGCGAATCAAAGCAGTTGGGCACAGGCCCACCAATCGAGGTTCATGGTAACGGCGGTGTCCCCAGCAGCATCCTTGATCCCGATTATCGGAGCCATGAATACATCATCGGGGAACGTCGCCGCATTAAGTTCCGTGACCGTCAATTTCGCCGGGGTACTCACGCCACCGGGCAAAACGTTATCAACGTACCACTCAAGCGTTTTCGGATGGGCGCGATAACGGAACCCAAGCTTATGGTACGTGGTAGCGGAAGCCGTGAACGTGGCCAACGAGTCCAGCTTGGTCTTAACGGCTCCATCCTGGTACGTCTGACCATCAGCTTTGAAAGCTCCATCGAAATCGTCCGTCTCACCCTTGAGTTTCACGTATCCGCAGAAGTTGTTGTCGGCCAGCGCTTGAGTCGTGTCGAGAAATAACTCGTCCGTAGCGCCCATGCCAACTTCACCGAGACCGACGCCAATTGCCACCTTGGCTGTAGTGATGTTGGCAATGCTCATGCGGCACTCAAACACCAAGTCCTTGTCGGCCAGCTTGAAGGGAGCGCCGAGCCCGCGTCCCCACTGAAGAACCAACTCGTCTTCCGGCGTATCGCCAGCCAGGGTAAACGTAATCAGCCCCTTCTCGGTCGCTGTGTCTGCAACCTGCTCAATGGAACCGCTAGCGGTTTCCAAAAGCAGATACGGTCCTTCCAGGGTCGTGGCCTGAAATGAATGGAAGTTATCGAAGAACCCGAACGCGGGGTTCCCACCGGGGGTCGTAAACGTCGTGCCCATCGGCCCCATTCCCACAGGCGGCGAAAAGGCTTTCCAGAGTCGCCCCGAAGGCAACTTGGAGTCAAACTCGTCGTATGAAATATACATTTTATGGTTCCTTAACTAAAAACTGGTTCACTCGGGAAACACCCTTTTCTACAACAGTTGGGCGCAGCCCCACCAGTCCATGTTGACCTGTATTGCCGTCGACCCCGCGAAATTATGGCAGGCGAGGATCGGCGTCAGGAACACGTCATCAGGGAATGTATCCGCGACGCTGCATTCCGCCGCAGTGAGTTTCGCCGGGGTAATCGTTCCACCGGGCATGACGCCATCAACGTACCACTCGACAGTTTCCGGGTGAGCGCGGTAGCGGAACCCGAGCTTGTGATACGTGGTAGCAGAAGCGGTGAACGTAGCCAGTGCGTCCAGCTTGGTCTTGATAGCACCATCAACGTAATCACCATCGGCGTCTTGGTACGCTCCGTCAAAATCGGCGGTTTCGCCCTTCAGTTTGACGAACCCGAGGAAGTCGGCGTCCCCGTCTAAGACGTCACCATTGGTGAAGAACTTCGTCGTGGAGCCCATGCCGACGTCACCCAGGCCGACACCGATGTTGAACAGGGCGGTGGTGATGCTGGAAATGCTGATACGGCACTCGAACACCATATCCTTGCCTGTCAACTTGAACGGCGCACCCAACCCTCGGCCCCATTGAATGACCACTTCGTCCTCGGTTGAGCCAGTGTTCATGTTAATGGCCAGCAACCCCTTCTCGGTTGCCGTGTCGGCGATCTGCTCGATAGTGGTGTCGCCGTCCGTTTCCAACGTCAGGTACGGCCCTTCCAAGGTCGTGGCTTGGAACGAATGGAAGTCGTCGAAGAATCCAAACGCGGGATTCCCACCAGGAGTCTGAAACGTCGAACCGAGCGGCCCCATTCCCTCCGGTGGCGCAAAGGCTCTCCACAACCGCCCCGAAGGACGTGTGGTATTAAACTCATCGAATGTAGTCAACATGTCATTATTCCTTGTGTCAGTGGGAATGCCCAGCGGTGGGTGGGCGTTGTCCCTAAACTCGAAAACTGGCCGGGGCGGCTACACTGCCGCCCCGGCGCTCAGAGGGGGTAGCTTACGCGGTCTCCGTTACGGTTGTCGTGCTGTAGCCGCGGAAGTTCGCTCGGCGGTTGTAGCATATCAGTTGCAACGCATCGTCCATGTTGCGGACGCGGACGTTGCTCATCTCGGGATGCTGATACGGCTTCTTCTTCCGCTGGCTACGACCGCCAGCGAAGTACGTGTCGAACGTGTTCCAGTCGACACCCAAGATGACGCCATCCGTTCGGGCGTTCGCACTGGCGGAATTTGTCCAAGCGGGCACCCAAGTCATGGGGACGCCACGGATGAAAACGGAACCGCTGTGCGCGGCCAAATCATCCCTGATGTTGTCGTTGCCCAGTTGCAACAGTTCGCGGGATTTCGCCACGCGACTATGCGTGGTGAGCAACTCCCAACGATGGTTGCCTTCCGGCTTGATGTCGTGTCTCGCGATCGGCGGCTTGAACGTGCAGAGGTCCATCGAGTTAATGACCTTCTCCACGAAGTCGGATCGGTCCACTACGGTGTACGGGAACGTCCGGTTCTTCCACTGGTCGTAATCGTCGGTGTCAATACCACCCACGCCCACCGAACCCCAGCCAAGCGGCTCAACGCCGTTAAAGCCAAGAGTGGCATTGTTTTCCGTGGTGCTGTCAGACGTGGAGGTAATCCACCACAACAGCGACACGGGCGGGAAGGGCGACTGGGTTGTTGACGAAGGACCGGGGCCGAACATCAAGTCTTCCATTCCCTCGAAGAAGTCCTGCATCAAGCCCTGCTCTTGCAGGTCCAAGAAGTTGACGATGGCCTGCGCCCCTTGGGCAAAGGTTTCCTCGTCAATGTCATAGTGGTAGTTGGTAGTTGTCATGCCCCACTTCAATTCGCCCTCGTCAAGGACGTTGACCCGATCAGACGAATCCCTGTGGTACAGACCGACGACCTGGAAGTTCGAGTTATTCCGAACCTTCAGCTTCCACTTGGCCTGCGACGTGGACATTTCTCGCTTGTTGGCGCGGTCGAAGAGCCGCGAAGCGAAGTAGTATTCCTGAAGCGGCGAGGAAATGTCCTGCCACTTACCCATCGGGTAATCCTGCAAATACGAAGCAACAAAATCATCCAGTTGTTCTATTCCGAGTGCCATTTGGCGACTCCTTTATGTACGCCCCGCTACTTGTCATCCAACTCATCGTACAGCCGTTGAGCCTTTTCGTGACGAGACTCCTTTGGGTCGGGTGCCTTTGCACCACGACTGCCCATGTGACCGTTTGCTTGCGTGGACATCTTGCGGGTTCTAGCTTTTAAGTCTTTCTTGCCAAGCTCTTCCGCGAATACCATCCGGGCAACGCGATTGAGCAACGATTCATCGAGATCAACTTCTCGCCCCATCTGCGCCAGGCCGATCTGCTGGGCTTTCGCCGCAACAGCCAAATCCTGCCTGCGTTCAAGTTGCTTGGAGTTTTCCTTGCCCGTCTTGCCAAACAGGTCGGCATGACCGAGCGAGTCAATAACAGCGTCGATGTGCTGCTCTTCCGCTCTGGCGTCGGCTTCGGCGAACCGAGCCTCAAACCGAGCCTCCAAGGTACTAAACCGGGCCTCGTAGTGGTCACGAAGTCTCGTGAGTTCCACTACCATATCCTCATCTTCCGGCCATGTATCCTTGTTCAAGCCAATCTCGTACTGTCCTTCCTTGGGTTCACTCTTGGGAACCGGTTTGGTTTCCTTGCCTTGCGATTCCTCGCCCTTACCTTTGGCCATCACCTTGCGGCCGGCCTCCAGTGCGCTCTTGTCGAAGATACGCAACGCCCGCTCCAGTTCTTCGCGGCTGGTGAAGTCGGCGAGTTCCTTCTCGTCGATACCAAACGCGGCCACTTCGGCTTTCAGGTCGTCATCAAGCCAGTCTTGGGCTTGGCCCTCTGAATCGCCGGTTTCATCGCCGGTTTCGGCGGTATCATCATCGGCACCGGGAACATCATCGGTGGCGACCGATGTATTTTCGGGATCCTCGGCTAATCGCTGAGCATCCGTCTTGTCTTTTGCTTGTTCCCCTTTGCGGTCCTCTATGATCTTGCCCACGGCTTCTTGAATATCTTCGTGGGTCGCATCATCCGCAAGATCGTAGCCGTGCTTGTCCGTCGTCATGCCGTGTTTTCCCGCAATTTCTGTAGCCATTTTGTTTTCCCTTTAGTCTGAAAATCCGCCCTCGGCATCACACAACCCCCGAACTCTCAAGAGTTCCTTGCGGCCTCGGCGACTTGTGATTTCAAGCTGCCCGCTGTCAAGCACACGGACACCCCTGATGTTGTGTTTCCGAACAGTCTCCCTCATCTCGGGCACCTGGCTCTTCATGCAGCCCAATCCTTCCGACAACAACGGGTCGGACTCCGTATAGGCGACCGTGCCACTAGGGGCTTCGCCATCTCCTAGCCCCACGCCAGGTCGGGCGTCCCACTGTCTCTTGCTCACTCGCTTGCCGTTGATCTTGTACTTAATCATGCCGGTGCCCTCGTCATGGACTCTTTCTGCGCGCCGTTTGCTTGTGAATTGCCACCCGATAACGCCTGCTGGAGGATGTTCGACCGGCTGGCTTGCGTTCCACCTGTGGGGATGTTCCGCCGCGTCGTCTCGCGAGAAGTTACGGCAGGCTGGCGAACCGTGTTCTGGTCGCCGCCCAGTGTGTCCGCTGGCGGGGCGAACGTGATGAACCGCTTGTACTCGGGACGGTTACTCAACCGGGCAACCTCATCGACGATTGCCTGCGCGTCCAGTGACGCACCCGATTGCTGGAACATGGGCCAAAGAGGTGCAATCCGGTTGAGGAACTGATAAAGCTCCTCACGCTTCCGCTCGGGGGTCGTGAAGACCATGGAGTACGGCTCGACTCGAAAATCGTAGTCCTCGAACTCGCCCATTCGGTTGTCCGGGGTCCAGTTGGCGGCGACTTCGATACCGGAATTACCAACAGCGATAGAAGACTGCAATTCGAGTGTCTGGTCGTTCCACATTAACCGGCCAAGGTCCAGAATACTCTCGGCCGCGAACTCAACCACCGACATTCGCATGTCGGCTTCCATGCGACCGACTTGCCCGTGAATTATTTCCTCTTGGCCCAATGTTGCCGCTTGAGTGCCAAGCCCGCCCATTGCGGTAAGGTTGCCGGCAAGAGTGTTGTACTCATCTTGGATGAACAGGGAGAAAGCCTGGTCCCGCTGATCGACCCCACCGACTTCAAACTGTTTAATGAGCTCGGGGTTCTGCCCCTGGATCCAGTCATTGCGAACGGCTGTTCGGGCTCGTTCTGCAAAGTCCTCCTTGCCCGGCGGATATACGTTCGTGACCCGGTGCGCATCGGAATCCTTCTCCATCCGATAATGCAAGCGGTTCTGGAGGTTATGAAGTCCCTTGAGGTTTATGGCGGGGCTGGCAGGAATCACATTGTCGGGGACGTTACCCAGGCTAAGGAACTTGTAGGGTCCAGCTTGCGAACCAGTCCACTCCCGCTCCAACAGCGGTGGCAAGTCCTGGTCCACCGACATTGTGGCGACCGTGTTGTTCTCCGCCACCCAGATGTCTTGAAGCCAGATCATCGGCTTCAATTCGTCGTCATCCACCGCGGTCCCCGCGGCAATGTCCTTCGCAAAGTCCGCGTTGTCTATCGACTTCCTGCTGGTCGGGGTGAGCTTCGCCTTAACCTTCTCGTCGTAGCCCGGTTCCGCCTTGACCTTCTCGAAGTCGGCGCGATACTTATGACCGCAGTACCGCATCTTCGTAAGCTCTTCGGATGTCATGTCGAGGATCAGCTTGTCCAAAGACACCCGATTCAGCCATGGTTCGCCGGGATCAAGCCACACGTCCTCTTCTGACTCCAGCAGACCGTGGAAGCGAGTGTCGGTATCGCGCATCATCACGACACCACAGCCAAGACAGAAGAAAGCATCCATGACGATGGCACGGAACGTCTTGTCCAGCGCCATGTCCGAAATCAACTTATTCAGGTTGACCTCGAACCGCATGGCGAACGGCCAGTTATCCACATTGGGAGTAGAAACCATGACCTGCGGTTTGTTCGCGGCGAGCGCCACGGTATAGATACGTGCCGTCTGATTCATCAGATTGACAAGCGTTTTACTCTTCGCACCGCCTTCGCTGTACCAATCCCCCACGTAGTCGCGGATCAGTTCCTTGCGAACGCGACGGAACGGCACCATCGCCTCGTTCGAGGTTTTGATGGCCTTCAGTAACCGGCCCCGCTGCAACTCGTCGTGAAGATCAATCATCAGCAACCTTTGCAAATAGAAAAGGGGACCGGGTTCAACCGGCCCCCTTCAAAGGCTGCGATGTTGAAGGCATCTCAGCAGCGATCAACTGCCTATGCCTATGTGACCGGCGTTAGCCGGTCCCCTTGGTAGTTGTTCTCTTTTGGGCTTTCTCTGGCGATTCCAGTTGCTCTCTTTCCACCGCTTGCAACTGGGCCTTGACGTGAGCCATGTTCAACGCGGCTTGCGTATACTTCAACGCTTCATCCGGCTTGGTAGCCGGCGTAATCTTGTCAGACAGCACGTCAATCGCTGTGTCAATTTTCTCAAACGCCTTCATCGGGTTCTACCTCCGAATTAAAGTGGTTAGTGGCAGGGACAGGAATTGCACCTGCGATCTCATGGTTATGGGCCACGCGAGATACTGCTTCTCCACCCTGCGTCAAATCAATTGTGCCGTAAGGGATTGGTGGCAGGGGCCTGGACTCGAACCAGTAATCTCATCAAGGCCTAAACCTCGCGAGACGAGACCGTCTCTCCTTACCCTGCTTCAGTCCAACAACAAATGTTCTATCCCGAACTCGGGGCTGCCCCTGTCGACACGCCCCACTTGCTCCCGCCGCTCTCGCCAGAGCCAACTCCCATATTCTGGAGTCTGCCCTGTTTCTTCGTTGCTGTCAATAGAGATGTTCGCCAACCCCTCCAAATAGAGGAGCCACGCTACCCCCCCTGCGATGGTTCTATCGCCGTGGGCTTTCTCCTCCGCACCCTTGTTTTTCGTGGGCGCATGGATGATTTTACCCTTCTCGTACTCGTATTCACCACATTCCTGAATGAAATCCTCCGAACGCGGTGTGAACGCATCAGCCTCCATTCCCAACGCCATTTTCTCAAATAAATCCACTTTATCCTCGGACTTGCCGTTCCACCAGCCCGGTTTTCTCGTCTTGCTCCGCGGGCCAATCGCCGGCACTTCTCGCATGTACACATTGGAATAGTACCAAACTTCTACGACCTCTTTCGCGAACGGCGCGGCCATCCCGCTGTCTTCCCAGCCCAGATAAGCATTCCGAAGCCACTTCGCCAAGCCGACCATGCGCCTCGCGAACTTGATCGACGGCAGGCCCTTGATCGTGTACTCCAACATCTGCTCGCCCGTGCGATCGTCGATCCCAAATCCCACTGAGTTACTCGAATACGCGCCATCGGAACCAATCGCAATGTCGCAACCCAAGATGAACGGCCCCAACGGACATGAATAATCCGGCCCCGGCTTGAACCATAACTTCAACGGCCCATCAGGTCGAGTAATCAAACCCGTCAACTGAAGCGTCTCGCTGTCAAACACCGGCGTGCCTTGCCAGACAGGCTCCTTGCACTTCTCCCGCTTCACCCGGTCTAAAAGGTCACTTGGGAAAACCTTCCCTACCGCGCCGCGAGGGTCTCTGTCCAACTGGGAAGCGATCAACCGTGGAGTAGCCGCCTGCCGTAAACATCGCATATCGTACCATGGACTCCGAACGACACCTTCGTACTTGTAGCCCCGCCGTTCCAGCCTTAAGCGAAGATCAGGATTCTCCGCGTGATACTCCGCTACTGTTGCTTGCTCTTCTGGCTTCCTCGCCTTCACCACCCCTTCGCTACAAACGTAAGAGTTCTTCGCGTGAATCGGGTTGTCCTTCCAGACCTGAATCAAATGCATGACTGTATGGTTCGAGTCCTCGAACGCTTCGGTAAACACCCGGCTCTCGGCATACAGAGCCGTTACTATGCGCACGCAGTGCGCCATGTCCTGTAGCGATTCCCTCACCGCCTCGTCCTTGCCGCCGGCTATGAAATCCCTGGAGCCAAACTCGTCGCAAGTGAAAACCGATTTCCTTCCACCCATGCCTACGTCCTGGCCGGCCGCATAACCAATCAGCACCGATCCGTTCTCCGGGTTCAGCAGCGAGTGTGCCGACAGGCTCCGGTGCTTCCTCATCTCGAAACCCCGTGGCACCATCCACGTCGGCAATAGCTCTATCGCCCAAGCCAGCTTCCAAAACAGCGTGTCTTTGTCTGTTGCTGAATCTACCGCCGATTCGTTACGGGTCACGTACCCAGCCGAAAACATCTTGTCCCGCAACCAACGCCGTAAATCAATCCACAAGTACCCAAACGTCCCACCCTGGGCTCGGCTCTTGTCCAGGAGAACGTCAATCGACTTCTCCTCTCGGGCCGCGTCGTCGATCGCCTCGTCCATCGCCACAAACACGGGTTCTTGGTGAGGCCACGGAATCATAGGCTTCACCTTTACCCGAGCCCGCGGCTCATACACCCACATCGCGAATGCCATGAAGAAAAGAATATCCTCCATGCAGGCGTCGTAGAGTGCATGCCGGAACCGCTTGTCGGTCAAGGCACGCTCCCGACAGGCTATTCGCCAGCGAAGGTTCTCTTCAACGTCCTTCGGGTAGTTGGCGTAGAATGGCGTTATCATGCTTGTCCCAACTTCGGCTCCGCCTTCAGCTTGGCGCCCTCCGCTTTCTCTACCAGTACCGGCGGCTCCTCCTCCTCCGGATACAACTGACGAAGACGAAACTCTATCTCAATCTGCCTCTGCCGTGTCTGCAAAACAGTACGACAACAATCCTTACATAGAACACCCACCTCGACATCACAGATTGTAATCTTCTTGCCAGGCTTTCCGCATTTGCAGTTGCTCATCACTTCTCCTCCACCTTCTTCGGGTAGCGGGTAGTATGTGTAGGATGGGGTTAGGGGCATGCGGATTCCTCGTCTCTCCGCTTGTAATGCTGACACTTGTAGTGTGCCAGGGTAGGAGCGGTCCCACTCCTGCCATCTGAAGACTGGTAACTCCACTCCAAGCAGTTCCAACACGCCTCGACTGCTTTGTCCTCGGGCGTCGGCTTTTTAGCCGCATCTTGCGACCGCTTGATCTCAGCCCGGAAATCGTCGTTTGCCACAGCCAAACCGTCATTTGCCTTTCTTACCCTGACGTTACTGGCTCGCAGATCCTTAATCTCGCCAAGCAATTCCTCCACCGCGTCGTTCGTAATGTGCCCAGGATACCCCCGCAATTGACAGAGCCGCTTAGTTACTGGCCGCTTATCCTCCGGCTCAGCCTCCGCGAATCCCATCACGCAGTTTTTAAGCATGTCTTCAGCCGGAAAAAGCCAGCTATTGTACCACTCAGGGCATGCGTCCTTTAGTTTTCCCAATGTGCGAGCAGCCCATTCCAAGTGCTTCTCGGCTGTGTCTGCGACGGGCGTTTCCTTCCTCTGGAACTCGGGGCAGACGCAGTTACGGGATACACCAGCACAAGAGGTGCCCGGTTTATTCCAGGAAACGCATTTGTCGCACTGCCTAGGCCCCTCGGGTTCCTTCCCTTCGAGTTTCGCGTCCAGCATGGCGACTGCCGTTTCAAGGGAAGTAAGCCGAGCTATAGTGTTAGAAATACTGAGCTTCACGTACTGGCCGTCATCAGCCCCATTCCACTCCCGCTCCAGAAATCTCTTCCATCCCTCATCGCACGCTTCCTGAACGCCTGGAAGGTTCGCCCCAGGAGCCTGGGGGAATACGTCACCGGCAGGCTGTCTCTCGTTAAGCTCCTTGCGTATCTCAGCCTCTTCTTCAATCCACGCCAGAGGAATCTGCTTGTCAGCTTCAGAATATCGGTCTGTAGCTTCCTGAATTGCCTCCAGTCGCAGTTCCAACCAACGCCAGCGAGGCATCACGCCTAACGGTGGTTTCGTAACTGTTTCCGCCACAGCCTTCCCCGTAACTACCTTATCAGGAAGCATGGCGTACTCTTCTTTCGAGATGCTGGCAAAGCCAGGCGCCCACAACCGCGCGGCGTCCGTAACGTACCTCTTGGGCACGCAACCCATTGCAGGCTTCCAATCGCTTTTCTGGCCAATCGCACCGCTTCTTATTGCGTTGTTACGAACAAAAGGGTCACTCGACATGACTTGTTCTCCCTGAAAACTTGTTCTCGTCGGATTTACCTCACGTCAACAATACAGTCGGCCGGCAAGTCTGCTACGACCAGCACCCCGAGAAGAGTCACATAGGAGCCCTCGGAAGCCAACTTCAGGGGAGTCCCAATGGGTTCGAGGCCCAAGTCTCCCTTCCTCGCCGCCATCGCCGCGTCCAGTTCGCGAGCCACGTCTTGTGACACCGTGATCCTTTTTGGAGGACAGCCGTGTAGCCTCGTGTAATCGTGAATCGAGGCAATGATTCGCTCAACAACGCTCATTACTCAACCTCCTTAGAAAAGCCCCCGGCCCGATTTGAACACCACCCGCGGTAACACCGCAAAGAAGTTCGGGCCAGGGACAAAGTTGGTTCTTCGTATTCATGCGTATTCCCGGCTAAAATAGGCGATACTTGTTCGCAGTTCACCGGCTAACATCTCGTTCGCTAGCTCCAGCATAAGATCATGC
>SDBS01005989.1_pt1 | contig 11845 bp, 9 predicted proteins | sample 2277091 | NCBI WGS metagenome assembly SDBS01 (sample SAMN10404972, study PRJNA504765) | marine sediment metagenome | isolation source: marine sediment core GS10_PC15, 163 cmbsf | place: Arctic Ocean: Southern Knipovich Ridge | collected 2010 | reverse complement strand
CACTCAGGCTCAGGCGATTCCGGAACAGCAGTTTTCCAGTCAGCAGGTGCTCAAGGTCTGCTTGTGTGACAGCATGGGCACGTCCAGATTGATACAAAGTTAGCGTTTCCGCTGCCTGAAAACGCCAGCTATTCAATTTAAAGTTGCGGCGCAATCGGCCTCGCGTGAATACATCTATTGGAGCCCCGAATTGAATTCCCGCATCGGCATGGGCATACCACTTTTCACTGTGTTTGATGATATATCGAAGTCCGCCTGAATAAGCAGGGTCGGTGACCGCACTTACCGGGTCCGCACTGAAAATTCCTTGATCCAGGTCCCTATTGGCATCGTTCTCTATAACGATATTGAATCTGTTCTCCGTGCGGGGCAGGGCGATTCTCACCTGGACTGAAGTATTGTATTCAGTAGAAGCCTTTTCCTGTACTCGCGCCTGCAAGTTGATTCTTGCCCAACTGCCGATGGTATCTTCATACTCACGGTTGTCGCCAAAAAAGGCGTCTAATTTCCGGGTCAGGTAGTTCAGTGAGCGTGTAACAGATGAACGGGTACGCTCCAGTGGGTCAGGTTCGGATTTTTTTTCGTCTTGTGCCGGGACGGCATTCGAAGTAAGACAAATTAATAACGTAAAAAAGAGATTGAATCGCCGTGAGGCCCCGGTTTCCTTACTTCCTGGCTTGCCATTAATACGCAACGCAGATTGCGTCTCTGTCAGTGACATACCAGCAGCACAGCGGCAGACTATCCTGTAAAGGACTATCGCCGATGCGGTTACCATGGGGTTCGCAACTCATTATTGCATCATGCTACAGGGGCTATTTGCACGCAATTCATATACACACCCATGTCCGGTTATTGTTTCGCGCAATCTGCAGGTAGTGGTAGCAAGCCGATAGTGAGAAGCAACAACCCGCGACCAGAGTCGTTGCCGCAATTATTCCGGACTTATTGATTTCCCCAGCCTCCTCAATAAAGAATCATTTTTTGTGCGGCCAGAAGAATCATCAGTAAAGCTACCGCTTGCACAACATGATAGAAAGCGTTGTGACTGAAATACCGCGGATGCAATTTTATCTTCATACGCTGAATTATCGCGGCCGCGAGTGTCAGTATTGTGCCAGCCAGTCCAAATAGCATTTCCTGTTTGCCTGAGCTGGAAAACGAAACTGCAAATGCTGCGAGCATAAAACAAACAGCGGGAAGGTAAAATATTACGGCCCAGGAAAAAGGCGGGACGCGAATTAACAGGATTAATGCGTATACCAGAAACGCGCCAATAGCAGCTGCAGTTATGAATCCGCTGACTTCCGGACCGTACAACATGCGGGCGGCAATAGCCCATATTGCGATAGTGCTGGCACCGATAGCAAGCAGCGATCCGCGCCAGAAAAAACCGCCCACGCCCAGGTGTCGGTCAGGATAGTGTCCATGCACCAGACCGCCAAAAAATGATGCCACGCTATTGCATGCAAAAAAGAACATAAAGGCAGTCTGGTACGGCAGGCCCCAACGGCCCGTCGCGGCCAGAATGGCGACGAAAACCGCACATTCAATCGCCAGTGCGAAATCAGTCAAGGTGACGTCGGGCTCGAGCAGTTTCACTGTTTACCTACCTTCATGCCACGCTACCGTGCTGTTACCAGGCGTGCAAGCCCGGATTATCGACGTCAGTGGTGTTTGGATCCATACTATGAGGTAGAAAAGATAATGGCGTAATCATTTGAATCCAGAGGTTACATCGTCGTTAACGATACCTGTCGCGATCAGTGCTTGTTTGGTGGGCGAGCCGGTTCGATATGACGGCGGCGACAAATTCAATCCACAGCTTATCGCCAGGCTGCGACAACACTTTACTCTGGTGGCGATTTGCCCGGAAATAGCGATCGGGTTGGGTGTGCCGTGTCCTCCGATTCAACTGGTTCAGGACGTTGCCGTAGTCCGGGCTTGCGGCGTGCAAGATCCTTTACACGACGTTACCGATTTACTGGCAAGCTACGGTCATGATGTCGCTGTATCGCAACCTGAACTCTGCGGCTACGTGCTAAAGGTCCGGTCGCCAAGTTGCGGACTGGAGTCGACACCTTTATTCGATATCAATGGCCATCAAATAGGAACAACGAATGGAGTTTACACGAGTGCCATTTTGAATACGCTAAAAGCGCTGCCGATGGCTGACGAAGAGCAGCTTCGCGTGGATGCCAGTTTCGGAGAATTTGTGAAGAAAGTTACTGACTATTACGTACGGCGAATGGATACCAGACCATGAGGGAGGGATAGTGAGAATTTACCCTGGAAATTGCATAAAGGGCCGCGTGATTGCGGGCCGAATGGTATTTTCTGCTCTGCTTTCTATTTCAGTATTGGCAGGCCCGGTGCTATCAAAAGAAAGCGGTGGCAACATGAACAATAAGAGACTTGGCAAGATTATAAAACGTCTTGATAACAGGGCGATCGGCCAACCAGGGAATTGGCAGTTATCGATCGATGGGGTCAAGCTTTTGGTGATTACGGATGAACAGGCCAATCGCATGCGCATCATTTCTCCGGTTACCTCTGCGCTGGCTTTAAGCAGCAAACGCCTCTTTCGGTTAATGCAGGCAAATTTTGATTCGGCGCTGGATGCTCGATACTCCATCGCACAGGGCGTGTTGTGGTCCGCCTTTATACATCCCTTGAACTCATTGACTAGCCGGGAATTTATATCCGGAGTCGGACAAGTGGTGAATCTTAGCCAGACTTTCGGTGAAAGCTATACATCCGGGGCGCTGGTATTTCGTGGCGGCGACAGTGAGGCATTGCAAAAAAGGAAACTGATCGATCGCCTGATGGAAAAAGGCCTGGTGCTATAAGCGCGCAATCAACCTGGCGGATTGAAACAACGCGAATTGTGCGACCCTTGCGCGGAAAATGACGTCCACGCACCTCGACGTGTAATTGTTGCCCATTGGGACTGATAATTATCGTTTTGAATTCCTTGCCTGTAGGATTTAACAGTTCCATTTTCACTTGTTCGCGCGAATCCGTGTTAACGAAATCCAGCACCTGTTTTCCCAGTGCATCTTCCATCCTTATATCAAGCATCTCCAGCAACGTGCGATTGGCATCAAGAATCTGACCCTGTTCATGAATAAAAATGCCCTCAAAGGGTGCCTCGGCCATTACATGTACCCGCTCATCGCTTTCTTTTGCCACTATCGTCGCCTGCTCCTTAACGGTTCTGGCGTGTTTCAGATCTCTTGCAAGAATCTCTTTGTCGAATCGCAGCTTGATCGATTCGACAACTGTTTCTTTCATGCGCCATGACGTAAAGATCATCATTGCAGAGAAGAAGAGAATCAGAATGCCCATGACAGTTGTAATCTGACCACCGAGCAGGAACAAGCGTAAGGCAAACAGCAGTGTCGCTGGCAGGGCAGTTAATAGATAGACAGGCCAGATTGCAGCGAGATAAGGTACGGCGCCACCGGCGATGCCGACAATAACGAATCCAGTAAACGCGATATGGGGGATGGAATCGCCGGGAAACAGGAATACGCTGGCGGCGCCCCAGATGGCGCCAAAGAAGGCGGCCACGACCATAATGCGTTTACGCCAAGTTTGTGTCTGCTCTGCCAGCGGTTTCAGTTTGTTAAATCGTAATACCAGTACGACACGACCGAGGGTGGCGGCTAGCAGTACGGAAAACCACGCCAGGATACGGGTGTGATCAACAACATCCCATAAAATCCAGCTAAGAAGGCTACCAGCAATCAGTGTGGACAACGCGGCCAGATGATTCTGCCCGTAGAGGAATTAAAGTTGCTTTGTTTCGATTTGAGATTCGATCGGTGATGCTGGATGCTTGCCCGAAGGCGATGAATGTGGTCCTGAAACTGGAACAGCTGTCATGCCATATTTCCCCGACAATGGCTGGCGCCATCACTTAGTGTGCTGTCACGCGGGCAATATCTCCCGTCGTTGTAGTGGCGAATATCTGATTCCCTGCCCCTTTTTTTCGCATACCCAACGCCATAGGTCAATCCGTTTCTGCTGACGAATCAGCAGCTGGGTTTTTCCTGCAGTATAATGATGCTGACTGCTGAATAAATGATAGTACAAGCCGTTGTCCTGAGCCGGCCAATGATCGTGTCGAGCTGATCTGGTATGCCTGATCGAGTTGGGCCGAAGAGCAGTACGTCAGACCTTGCAGCGCTGTGCTGGCAAAAGTTTTCACCTTAATAGCGCAACATCGCTTGTGTCGGTGTCATTGCGACGGTTAGTCTTGTTTTTTTATCTTGCACCAAAACGTTCAGCATTTTCTTGTCAAGATAGTCATTCAGCGTAACAAGATACACTTGGCGCCGACCGTAGCTTCTCATGCGACAACTTAGTGTCTCTGCAACTCGCCATATCTCCATACCAAGAAAGCGTGCGACTGTATGCATCGCCGTACGGTGTCGTTGATAACCCGGGTAGACTTCCAGGCAGGTATCCATATAGAGCAAAGCTCGCTTCAAAAAAAGGCCGGCAGTGCCGGCCAATAGCTTGGAGGAGAATCAGACGGCACGATGTAATTTGAGTCGTAAATAATGGCCGAGTCGACGCGCGGAACATTTGCTTGCCAGGTTCTCGTTTACGGAGTCCGGGCTTATATCGTTCCAGTGTGTAATTGTGTTAATGGCTTCGTAGTGTTTGTTCAACCATGGGGTTTGCCTAGAGTCCTGTTTCGTGTCCAGAATTGACTCCTTGGTTCCGTGGGTGAAGTACGCCATCCCGTTCGTCTTGAGAGATAGTATGGTGGAGATCGTGAATATTTATTGTGAGCCAGTTCACAGTTCACACAACTAGTATGTGAACTGGTTAACAATTTAGGAAATTCAAATGGACAGAGAGGATGGATCAGCGTTCGCTGTAAACAATAATGCTTTTCCCTTTGGCGTGTATGAGCCCCTGACCTTGAAGGTCTTTCAATACTTTGCCGGCCATTTCACGGGAACAGCTGACCAGACGACTTAGTTCCTCGCGCGTTATGCGTACCAGCCAGCCATCCGGATGAGTCATCGCCTCCGAGTCTTTGGTGAGATTGAGCAGGGCATGGGCGATGTGGCCAGTAACATCGAGGAAGGCGAGGTCGCCGACCTTGCGGCTGGTATCACGCAGGCGTCGGGCAATCTGTCCGGTGAGCTGCATCAGGAGCTCGGGTTTTTCTCGCGACATTTCCCAGAACTTCATGTAGCTTATCATGGCAACTTCGCATTCGGTACGGGCGCGCACCCAGGCGCTGCGTGATTTGTCACCGAACAGATCCAGCTCGCCAAAGAATTCCCCCGGGCCAAGATAAGCAAGAATAATCTCGTTGCCGCCTTCGTCTTCCATCAACACCGTGACCGATCCATTGAGGATGTAATACAAAGTATCAGCGCCTTCACCCTCACGCATGATGGTACTTTTGAGTTTGAATTTCTTGCTGTGCGCAACCGCCAGCAATTGTTCAATTTCCGGGGCAATACGTACACCTGTCGGTATCATCAACCGCCTCTTCTCCGCATGAGGGTACGATATACCGGGTTTATGCAGAAAAACAGAAACCACCTGACGCATGGAACTGGTCCCCTCCGCGCTGTTTAGGTATAAATGTGAAACTTATCCCGGCATAGCGGGTCACAATCGCATTGTTTGCTTCATTTATAATGGAAAATTGTATCAGGAGAGGGTTCCGTCTATGGCAGTTTTTAATCGTATCGCCGTCCCGGCGGCAGTATTATTTTCCGCATTTATCTATTTTAGTCCACCCGCACAAGCCGAACGCATCCAGCGAGGTCTTTCGGTTATGGTGCTGGGCTCCGGTGGTCCAGTGGCATATCGTACCGCCCGCGCGAGTGCCGGCTATTTGATTTTTATTGATCGAATACCACGCATCCTGCTCGATGCTGGTGGTGGCACTTATCAGCGCCTTGCCGCCAGTGGTGCCAGTATCAAGGATCTGGATCTGGTCCTCCTGAGCCACCTGCATATAGATCATACCGCCGACCTCTCTCCCATAATCAAAACCATGTATTTTCACAATCGTTCTGCAGGCACATTTCGTAAGAAACCGATTCATATCATTGGCCCCGGTGAAAATTACAGAGGATTTCCACCAGTATTGAAGGAGGCGACGGCATCGCAATACCCTTCTACCAGTCAGTATGTGGCTGGCCATTACGATCTCAATACCGGTGTGCACCGCTATCTCCATATTTTTACGCGCGCCATTTCCGGTGGTGAATTCAATTACACCACACAGGACGTGCAACCCGATGTGCTACAGCCGATCAAAACGGTGTACGAGAAGGATGGCCTGGTAGTAAAGGCGATTGGTGTCACGCACGGTCCGGTGCCGGCTCTGGCCTATCGCATTGAATACAAGGGTAAGGCCCTGGTGTATTCAGGCGACACCAGTTCCAAAACCGGCAATATGATAACAATCGCCAAGGATGCCGATCTGCTGATCTATGATGCCGCGATCATGGATGATCTGCCGAACGGTCCCAGGGGCAAGGTTTTCTTTACCTTGCACACCACACCAACACGTTTGGGGCAGGTGGTGGCCCGGGCTGGGGTCAAGGTGCTGGTTTTATCGCACATCACACCGGTAACCGGTCTGCGCTTGAGCAAGGTAAAAAAGCGTGTCGTCGACCAGGGTTTTCGTGGGCGCATCGAGGTCGCCCGAGATCTGGCATTATATAATCTGCACTGACCCTGGAATTATAATCGTAAGAGTGGGGTGATTACCCGATCGCTCCGCTTGACCACTGTCAAAGCTTTCCTGCAATCATTCTTTATAGTGCCGTTATGGGCGCTATCTCACAGTGCCGGGCCCGGCATGTGGGTAGCGAGGCCGGCTGCTATTGCGCTCGAAATCAACTGCTATACCTAATATATTAGATAGATTAGTCACGCTGAATCTGGATCATTGGATGTGCCAGAGCCAACTGAACAATAACGGCTGAATTCCTCGATCTGTTTACAGCATCGCGGATTGATGTGGAGCGTGTAACACACGGATGGACAATAAGACACAAAAGGACGGGTCACTGGAAAAACGCTGGGCCTCTTCCCACCTGGCAGGAGGCAATGCGGCCTATGTAGAGCAACTCTACGAATCCTATTTACTGGATCCCGGCGCTGTTGCAGTCGAGTGGCGAACCTGTTTTGAGGCACTGCCACGGGTCAATAGTATCGGGCTGCAGGATATTCCGCATTCTGTTATTCGCGAAAAATTCCGGCAGGTGGCGTTGCGAAAACCGGTTGTACGAGGACTGATGGTCTCAACCGACCCCTACCGGGTGATAAAGCAGCGCAAGGTGCTGCAGCTAATCAATGCTTACCGGTTTCGGGGCCATCAAATCGCCAAGTTTGATCCACTCGATGTACGCGAGATACCGGATATTCCGGAGCTGACCCTCTCTCACCACGGCCTGACGGAGGCCGATCTTGACACCGTATTTGATACTGGCTCTCTCGCCGGGCCGGACAACGCCACATTACGGGATATTCTGCAGATACTGCAGGTCACCTACTGCCATGCGATCGGTATCGAGTACATGCACATTACGGACACGGAAGAAAAACGATGGCTGCAGCAGCGGCTCGAGATTTCGCATGCTTATCCGCAACTGACAGAGAAACAACAACGACGCCTGCTGGAACGAACAATTGCGGCAGAAGGACTGGAGCATTATCTCCACACCCGGTACGTGGGACAAAAGCGATTTTCGCTGGAAGGAGCGGAGAGCCTGATTCCACTGCTGGATACATTGATACAACGTTGCGGTCATCATGGGCTCAAGGAAGTGATCGTCGGCATGGCCCACCGCGGGCGTCTCAATGTGTTGACCAATGTCATGGGCAAAAAGCCGGCAGACCTGTTTCTGGAGTTTGAGGGCAAGCACGGGCATAAAAGTAGTGGCACCGGCGACGTGAAGTACCACATGGGTTTTTCCTCCAATATTCAGACCCCCGGTGGGCCTTTGCATCTGGCGCTGGCATTCAACCCGTCTCATCTGGAAATCGTCAGCCCGGTGATAGAAGGAACGGTGCATGCGCGCCAAATGCGCCGTGGCGATAAAGACGGTAGCCAGGTGTTGTCCCTGTTGATACACGGGGATGCCGCCTTTGCTGGACAAGGTGTGGTAATGGAAACCATTAATATGTCCCAGTCTCGCGGTTTCTCTCGCAAGGGGACTGTGCATATCGTTATCAATAACCAGATTGGGTTTACCACCAGCGCTCAACAGGATGCGCGCTCAACACTTTATTGCACCGATGTCGCCAAAATGGTGGGGGCACCAATTTTCCATATCAATGGTGATGACCCGGAGGCCGTGTACTTTGCCACCCTGATTGCAATTGACTACCGCATGACCTTCCGCAAAGACGTAGTCATCGACCTGGTGTGTTACCGGCGCCACGGGCACAGTGAGGCTGACGAACCCATGGCGACACAACCGATGATGTATCAACGCATCAAGGAAAAACTGTCAGCGCCGGTTCTGTATGCGCAGACGCTGGCACAGCGCGGTGTCGTCAGCGACGAGGAGTCGGCAGGATTGCGAGATGCCTACTGGAAGCGGCTAGAGGCTGGCGGCACGGTGGCACTGGATATCCTCAAGGGAGGAGGCGCCCCTTATTATGAATATGCCAGCCAGTGGCACAATTATATGAATGGCGATTGTTTCGCGACCGTCGATACCACCATTTCACTGGAGACACTCAGGGATTTGTGGCAGCGTTTGGGAGCCTTGCCTAAAGGCCTGGTTTTACACCCAACAGTTCAAAAAATTGTCGACAACCGTCGCAAAATGGCCGCCGGCGCGTTACCGGTGGATTGGGGGTTTGCCGAAATTTCTGCCTATGCTTCGTTGGTAAATCAAGGTTATAACGTACGATTGTCGGGACAGGACAGCGGTCGCGGCACTTTCTTCCACCGTCACGCCATTCTCTACAACCAGCTGGATGGCGCGACCTATATTCCGTTACGAAGACTGTCTGATACCCAGGGCACATTCGTTGTGAGCAATTCGTTACTTTCGGAAGAGGCCGTGCTGGCATTTGAATACGGCTATGCCACAACTGATCCGGAAACACTTACGATATGGGAAGCACAATTTGGCGACTTTGCCAATAATGCACAAGTTGTTATTGACCAGTTTATTTCTGCCGGCGAACAAAAGTGGGATCGCTTGACTGGTCTGGTAATGTATCTACCCCACGGTTTTGAGGGCCAGGGACCGGAACATTCGTCGGCCCGGCTCGAGCGATATCTGCAGCTGTGCGCACAGGATAATATGCAGGTGTGCGTACCTACTACCGCATCACAAATATTTCATTTGCTGCGCCGCCAGTTGATTCGCCGGTGTCGCAAACCATTGATAGTGATGACGCCCAAGAGTGTTTTACGACATCCTATGGCCACCTCAAGCCTCGAGGACCTGACACAAGGGCATTTCGAAACCTTGTTGCCGGACTCAGGCGATATGAACCCGGATCAGGTGGAGCGCATCATCATGTGCAGCGGCAAGGTATATTATGATCTGGTTAATCGTCGTCGCAAGGAAAAGTTCGAGCACGTCGCAATTATGCGAATTGAGCAGTTGTACCCGTTCCCCCATGAAAGGCTGGCCGAGGAATTGGCCAGGTATAGAAATGCGAAATCATTTATCTGGTGTCAGGAAGAGCCAAAAAACCAGGGCGCATGGTATATGAGTCAACACCATATGCGCGCCGACATTGGTAGGCGCGGCTATCTCGAATACGCCGGTCGGCCGACCATGGCGGCACCGGCCGTGGGTTACACAGCAATACATATTCAACAATTGCATTCGCTGGTCGAGGATGGATTGGGGATTAAAAGGCCAAGGGATTAGCGATGGTGATTGAAATCAGAGTAGCGGATTTCCCGGAGTCGGTGACCGACGGCACGATTGTGACCTGGCATAAGCAACCGGGGGACATTGTCGTCCGCGGTGAGAACGTGGTGGATATTGAAACTGACAAGGTCGTATTTGAGACGCCAGCATTGGAAAACGGTGTATTGACCGAGATCGTTTGCAACGAAGGGGAAGTCGTGGTTTCCGGTCAGGTCATTGGTCACATAGAATCCAGTGCCGTACCCGCAGAAGCAGTGAAAAAGCAAGTCGCAACGGCCGTGACTACGACAACGGTCGGGCAAGACGATGCCATTTTGACACCTTCCGCCAGGAAGCTCATATCGGAAAATAGCCTGGATCGCCAGCAAATTCCAGGTACGGGAAAGGGTGGCCGCGTCCTGAAAGAAGACGTATTGCGTTTTCTGCAAGAGGCGACGCCGACATCAACGGCGTCTGACGTCGAGAAACCAGCGCCTGTTCTGCCAATGGAAACCATTGATCGCCCGCAAAAAAGGGTACCCATGACGCGGCTGCGTGCTCGTATCGCTGAACGTCTGGTCGAGGCACAACAAAACGCTGCCATTCTCAGTACCTTTAACGAAATTAATATGCAGCGGGTAATGGAGTTGCGTTCGAGATATCGCGATCAGTTTGAGAAGCAATACGGCGTACGTCTGGGTTTCATGTCGTTTTTTGTCAAGGCGGTGGTCGAGGCTTTAAAACGTTTCCCGGTAGTGAATGCTTCCATTGAAGGTAATGATATTGTCTATCATGGCTTTTTTGATATTGGTGTTGCCATTGGTTCGCCGCGTGGTCTTGTTGTGCCAGTACTGCGTGATGCCGATACCATGTCAATGGCCAGCATTGAATCCAGCATCAAGACCTTGGGCGAAAAGGCGCAAAACGGCTCACTGTCTATCGAAGAGATCACCGGCGGTACCTTCACTATTACCAATGGTGGTGTGTTTGGGTCACTGCTGTCCACGCCAATTCTTAATCCACCGCAGAGCGGAATTCTGGGGATGCACAATATTGAACAGCGTCCGGTAGTGGAAGACAGCGAGATTGTTGCTCGACCGATGATGTACGTCGCCTTGTCCTATGATCATCGCATTGTCGATGGACGCGAAGCTGTGCAGTTTCTGATGACCGTCAAGGAGGTCCTGGAGGACCCGGCGAGCCTGATACTGGGTGTCTGAAGGTGGCCAATGACAGATAAGCATCAGGTTATCATTATCGGTGCCGGGCCAGCAGGGTACGTCGCCGCCATACGCTGCGCGCAACTGGGACTGGATACGGTCTGTATTGATCGCTGGGTGGATGAAAAGGGAAAGGCCGTACCCGGAGGCACGTGCCTCAATGTGGGTTGTATTCCCTCCAAAGCACTACTTGAATCATCGGAATATTTTGCAAGATCCAGAAATGATCTGGCAAATCACGGTATCAAAACCACTGCTGTTGAGCTGGATCTGGCCACCATGATGGCGCGGAAACAAAATATTGTTTCCGATCTATGCGAGGGTGTTGCCGGGCTGCTTAAATCCAATGGCGTTAAATTTATCAGTGGCCATGCCAGGCTTGCCCCTGATCGCGATGTGGAGGTAAGCGAGACGGGTGACAAGAAGTCCTACGTACTTTCCGCCGAGAATATCATTATCGCCACAGGCTCCGTATCCAGCGAAATCAGCGCCGCGCCACTGGATGGTGACTGGATAGTGGATTCCAGCGGCGCACTGGCCTTCAAGGATGTGCCTAAGCGTTTAGGCGTCGTCGGCGCCGGAGCCATTGGACTGGAGCTGGGCAGTGTATGGCGGCGTCTCGGTTCGGAGGTTGTCTTGCTGGAGGCGCAGGAACAGTTTCTGGTGATTGCAGATGAACAGATTGCGCGTGATGCAATGAAGCAATTTACTTCTCAGGGGCTGGATATTCGACTTGGCGCGCGTATCACCGGCTGC
>SDBS01005988.1_pt1 | contig 11845 bp, 28 predicted proteins | sample 2277091 | NCBI WGS metagenome assembly SDBS01 (sample SAMN10404972, study PRJNA504765) | marine sediment metagenome | isolation source: marine sediment core GS10_PC15, 163 cmbsf | place: Arctic Ocean: Southern Knipovich Ridge | collected 2010 | reverse complement strand
GGCATCTCTTGTTATCATCTTTAATACTCTGTTTAAACTCTAATTCTGTCATAACAGAACGGTCTGGACTATTATCTGCAATTTCAACGTGAATATCATCTCCTGTTCTAATCTTCATTTTCTAGCCTCCTTCTTATTTTCGTTAGATTGCGAATTAAGCTCTGAAAATGCCTCTCTTATCAAATCAGCAACTCTTTGCCATTCTTGTCCTTCATAAATACCTACATCATCCAGTTTAAACTTTAACCATTCAACTGCTGATTGTAGATTCTCTAAATTTACCCATACTGCTTCTATTTTCTTTAGTACTATCATCTTCTCTTCAGTATATTCATCAGCATTAACTATAAGTCCTCTGACAAAATCTTCTTTCTTTAATGGTTCTCCCATGTCAATCATTCTCCTTGTTCTTAGAATCTGTAAAAGCTGAATCTATCTTCTTTCTAACAAGTATTCTAACATCTGAGCCAAAATTACTCCAAGTTACAATCTCGTGTAGTGCTGACCTTAGTTTTTCTTCGTTCATTTAAGCCTCCTTTGATGGTTTAAGAGCTTTATCCATGCTCAAATAATCATTCCACATCCTATTATGTTCCTCTTCTGATATTACACCCTCATCTTGTAATTGTTTAAGAGTTTCTTTAATTTCTTTTTGGGTTTTCATTTATGCTTCCTTCTCAGTATTTAACATTTCCTTTAGTAACTTTGTACTTAACTCAGTATCATTACTTGCTTCTAATTCTATTACACTCATTGAACGTGGGTTTCTACTGTAAGGTTTGTAAACCCAATTTCCCTTTGCTTCGTCTGTAAATTGTTTAGCAATTCTTATAAATCTCTTTTTTATGTGCATTCTTTATCCCTCCTTCTTGATTGGTGGTTTTGATGTATTACCAAGATATTATATAATCATTATTCCAAAAAGTAACATCTTTAACTCTTCTAACAAATCTTTCTTTTGTTGATGTGTTCTCAATCTCTATATCTAAGATATTCAATCTTTCATAAACAAAGTCATTTAGTATCTCTTCTCTAATATCTTTCTTCTTCATATAACTAAAATGTCTTATAGTATTAGGCTTTAGTCCTGAATACTCTTTCTTCCAATTCTTTTGGTCTGATTTAAATCCTATTCTCATTCTTTACCTCGCTTTGTGGGAATCACGTATATAATCAGGTGTTACAATACCTTCCTTCTTTCTCATCTTGATATGGGGTGGTGATGGTATATTTCTGTAAACTTCCCAAGCTACTGTAATATCCATACAATCGTCACATCCATGATTTCCACAGTATTTACATAACATTTTATGAAACCGATTTAAACCATCTTTGTAGTTCCTTAGATTGTTGTGGGCTAATCTTCCAGATTCCACAAGCCATACAATACCCATACCAATCTTTAGGGTGTTTACCCTTATATGGACAACTATCTTTAATAGCCTTCATGGCTTCTTTAATGTCTTTTTTTGTTAGTTCAACCATTTTCAGTAAGCGGTATTAACCTTCGTGTTCTTCAATCCAGTCTATTATCTCATCTAGTTTATTCATAATAGCTTCTTGATTTCTAGTGCTTCCATCAAATGTTTCGCTGTTAGACCTCATTATCTTTTTCATTTCTTAATACCTCCTGTCTTATTATCACGCATTTTATTATATCTATGGGTACTACCCCTATTGCTTAATGAATTACGTCTACCTTTTTTAACACAAATCATACATCTATGACCATAACACTTTTTTCCACATTCTCTACATTTTCTTTCAGTTCTTTTATTAGTTTGGTCTATAATATTTTGCCTGTTCTTTTTATAGTATTCTTTTGCATCAAACTTTCCTTTCATCGTATTTCTCGCATTTGTTGTATTAGACCTTCTTAAATTGAATTAATTTTAATTTATCATCAATCCAATGATAATGCTCTAACTCTTTTTCTAGTGTCTTTATATATTCCCCTAAATATATCATCTTTGCATCTTTTTCATCACAGTATTTAGAGATATTCTCTTTCTCTGTTTCGGCTATTGCTAAAAGTCTTGTTGGAAACCAAAAATCATCAAACTCCCTACAATATTTTTTATACTGTTCTTCTATAGTATGTATGCAGAATCCAGATGGAGCTTTACATTTACTACATCTATCTCTTGTACTACCCATATATCTTATTTGTGTTTTAATCTTTTTGTGTTTTGCCATCATAATTCCCTTAACTCACATATCCTCGCAATCGAGTATTAGCCTTTAAATCTCTCAAATCCATCTTTTACTTTGTTTATCTCTTCATCTATTTGTTTTGCTCTACCTTTTAAGATATTTATCTCTGCTAAGAGACTTTGATTATTCTCATTATCTAATAATATCTCAGTTGTAGTATCATAAAACTTCTCTCTTCTCTTATTCTCATCAGTAACCCAAAAATCTCCTTTCTCATCAACTGAAGTTATCTCCCCTTTTTTAAGCCCTGAACTATAACCTTTGTTTATAAGAACTGGAACTCTTTTAAAATTCTTCTTTTCAAGATTGTCTATGTATTCCTTTAACTTAGTTAAAGACCTATCTCTTATTTCAGATTCATCAATCTTAGCTACCCATTCTTCATTGTATTCATCATACTTTAATTTATTTCCTTTATATTCTGTTTGTATTTCATCCATTTTTTCCTCCTTTAATACTCCCTATATCACTTTTGTGAGTTTGTTATATTCCTTTAGAGCATCATCCATATCTTGAATACAGTCACCACACATACAACCAATATTTCCTTTCTTCTTTTGTTCTGCCCTAAATAATTTCAATAATTTATGTCCTTCTTTCATTCTAAACCTCCTTAATACCGTTTATTGTTCTTTTATGATTAAGTTCTTTCTTCCTCGTAATGATAAAATAAATTATTGGTAATATCCCTATTGTATTGAATACTGCCAAAACAATATACCAAGCTTTAGACTTTCTTTGTGATGCTCTCCACATAGCAGTTAATTTCCAAACTCCATCCCATATTGCAATAATTATCACAATCATAATAAACATTACAATATTTGTATTAATCCATTCTTCTAACATTTCTTCTCCCTCCTTCTTATTCTCGGTCAATCCTGTATTTCTAACTTTCTTACAAATAAACTTATACTGTATGCAAAAATAAAAATTATACCATTAGTCAATGATATTAATAGTATTGTTTCATTCGTCATTTTAATCTTCTAGGAATTAATATTATATCATAACTTCCAGGACAAATTGTAGGTGGAACGTTTAATCTATTCTGGTAATACGTTTTTCCTTTTCTAACATAAGACTTAAAACTTTGAACTGTTATATCTTCCACCAAAATCATATCTTTTCTTATTCTTTGACCCATTTTAATCCTTAATTTATAATTTTAATCTTATAGGAACATTACGTTAGTTGTAATACATTGTCTCTGTGTATTCTGGTAACATATAATGTGTTACACCATACTTCTCTGCTTGGATTAAGGTTTTGAACTTAGGCATTTTGTTTTTCTTGTTGCTTATTCTCATTCTTCTTTAAGCAGCTTGGACAAGAGACATTTTTTAATTCGCTTTTACTCTCCCATTCATATCCACAATGTTTACATTTCATCTTAGTTACCTCCATAAAAATAAAAATGGCCTTAGTAGGCCTCTAGGCTTTTAACCCAAAACACATCTTCTAAATTTAGTATCTCCATATTAATCACCTCTTAGTATTAGTAGTAGTATAGGTAGTATATAAACCTTTTGATTAACAAACCGCTATACTGTGGTGTCTTCTTTTATTTCCTTAACCTCTGATTCTATCCAAACTCTGCCTTTTAGTCTGTACTGCTGTTTCTTTAAATCTATGATCTTCTTTTCTTTTGTTGAAGTGTCATGGCCTAATTTTAATACTTCGTTCTTTAGTTTCCATTGCTTGTTTCCATTATCTCTTATTGCATCATACTCTTGGTCTATCTTTATATCTAACTTCAAGAACTCATCTATTTGTTTTGTGTTCATTTTCCCTCCTTAAACATTTTAATTTTCTTATGTATCTCTTAGTAACCTATGCTCTTTTTTTAATCTTAAATCAAAAAGATTTTAAAAAGCCCACCCATCGGGGAAAGAGTTGATTAGCAAAACCCCTGTGGTGGGCCTTCTAACTGTACAGTTAAACAGTTAGCTTGATTTGTTTTGATTCTATCTTTTGATTTTTCCTCTGTTCCTTTGCCTTTTTATGCCATTTGTTCCAGAGCTGCCTATGGCCTCCAGAACAGAACTTTGATTTGCACTTTCCATTACATAGGTAACATTTCATTTTAAAATAAAAAAAATAAAGCCGTTAGGCTTTATTGTTGTACTGGTGGTTGCTGTGGCGGTGCTGCAGGTGGTTGTACTATTGCTTCTGCTGTTGTTATTGGTGCTGCAGGTGCTGTGTATGGTATTACTTGGTATCTGGTATCTCTACCTTGTCCACTCTTTAATACTGCCACAAATTCTAGGTTAGGCATCTTCTCTAATATTGCCTTGATCCCACCTATTATTGTTCCAGCTACCCTGTATTCCTTGCCATCTATTACTGCATACTTGTAGGTGAACTCTTCACCATCCTTTGTCTTACCTTGCCCATCCTTTAACTCTAAACTTAATGGGATTTTATTCAAATCCGCAATGTTTAGGGTGGTCTTGGGTTCGTACTGTATTGCTTCGTCCTTTAGACTTGCCATTGTATTGCCTCCGTTATGTTTTGCATAACAATAATTCAAACTCATTTAAATTCATTCTATTAATATCTTGTTCCCATAATCTAAGAAGATTAAATCCTGCTTCTTTAATCTCCTCATTCCTTACATAATCCATAAATTTACCAATAGGATAATTGTGCCAATAGTTTCCATCACATTCAATTATCAAATTCTTAGAAGGAATGAATATATCACATTGATAAATGTGTTTTATGTTAGTTATTGGTTTATGGGGGGTGAATTCTATATTTAATTGCTTTAAGAAATTTTGTATCTTAACTTCTATGCTTGTGTTCTTAGTAGGTATTACTTGATTTAATCTTATCAATCTAAGTTTTTGTTTTGTAAGTTCTGATTGTTTTTCTCCTTTGCGATTAGGTAATCTTTTCTTTGCGGATATACTCATTCTTGATTTAGATTCTTTAGACCAAGATTTTCCTTTATTCCAAGATACTCTCCCTTTCTGTTTTTTGCTTATCTTTCTTCTTGTTTCCTCTGTTACTATATGCCCAATTTTTCCAGCACTTATATTCCTTTTGTGTTCTTCTGTATGAACATAATTTTTCATAGAAATTCTAATCTTATTTTTGTGTTCTTCAGAAAATTTCTTCCCTTGCCAATATCCTCCATTAGACATTCTTCCCCTCTTTCTTCCAATACCTACTCTTGCATTGTGGGCATTCTTTTGGTTCTGCTTCTGTTCTCGGTATCCATTCATATTTACATTTTATACATTTGTGTTTTTCCATTTACATCACCTATGAATATCATAATCATAACTAATATATAAAGGTTGTTGTTGTGGAGTATATTGTTTTCAAGATTCAACATCATAGATTTTTTTGATTAATTTTCCATCTCCTTTAATATAGGGGGTAATCCAAATCATAGTTCCAGCTTTATCCCCATATCTATTTTCGTTTCTCAATGTTCTCCAATGTCCCCTAACCCAAAAACTATGGGAGTAATTTATCTCACCTGATGATTTTAACTTATTCACATATTCTTTGATTTTTCCAATTAATCTAATGTGGGTTGTTTGGGGAATTGGTAATTTTCCTCTTCTCATTCTTTTAATATTTTGTTCTTCTGATCTTTCAAATGTAATTAATTCTACATCTCTACTATTAATCAAATTAATAAAATTACCCACAAATTTAACCATTAGATTTTCGCTTTCATTTGTAATCTTTACTTCCTTATCATATCCCCCATCATATTTATCAAATGCTGCTTTAGATAATTCTACTTTTTGGTGGTGTGGTAATTTACTAACATCTTTTCCATCAATTTCCACCATAATTAAATCATTGTGTGTTTTCTTTTTCTTAGATGTTAAATTTTTATTTAATTCTAATAAACCCATATCTGCAAAAGGCATATTTGTTGGTATCCTAACAAAATCTATACAAATAGAATCTTCTGTTTCAATAACATAAATATAAGGGTATTTGTTCCCTTCTTTATCTTCCCATTGTATATTAATTCTAATTCGAGAGAAAGGTAACTTAACTGTATTATTAGTAAAATTAGTTTTAGATAATAGTTTTTTGGTGTCTTCTGTTATATTAAAGTAATGAACATCATATTCTCTTTCAAATGTTTTATACATAATTCTATCTAATTGATTCATTTTTTTCTTTTAACGTTGCCATTTCGGCACCTCCTTCAACTTTTGGTTGAATATAATAATCTGCATCCATCAAGCGGCACTCTTGATATGTCATGTTGTTTGATTCTATTACTTCATTCATTTTTGATTGTTAGTTTGTACTCTTTCTTTTTCTGCCTACATTTAACGCAGCTTATGATTTTGTGCTTCTTTTGATATTTTGTTAGTTTCTTATGGCCACATATAGTACATAGGCCTTTTGCCAGGCGTTCTTTGTGTTTATACAATCTCCAGTACCTTGTTGGATCATATACTCTTAACTTGGCTTCTTCGTAGGCTTGTTGTAGGTCTACTATGGTTTCCTTTGGTTGGTTCATTTTAAGCCTGTTTGAGCCTGTTTTCCTTCAAAACAAGTCTGACATAGGGGTTCACCTGTTTTATTATAAATATGGCTAGGTTCTGTGCCACATACCTTACATGGTAGATGGATTATGTCATAGATTGGTTCTTCTTCTGTAACTAATTGCGTTACGTTGTTACGGTTGTTACGGTGCTTACGGTTACTATCAAGTTCTGTTTGTTTGCCTTTTTTTGCTAAAATGGGAGTACCCCCTACAACCGTAACAACCGTAACACCGTAACGCTTAAAGAGGGTATTTAGGTGATTTGCGTTTATTGGAATACAGCGTTTTGTTACGGTTGAAACACGCTTGATAATGGGTTTTTTGAACCCAAGAGATTTAAGTGTAGAACTAAGTCCCCTAGCACTAATTAAGTTACCTTTCTTGTTTCTGATGTCTTGTTCTTCTATAATATCTTTAGCACTTATATCTTCTTCTCCCCTTTCGATTAACTTATGTAGTCCTTCAATTACATTACCTGCAAAGCTGTTTCTTCTTTCATCAATTAGTTCTTCCTGGTAGTTTTTAATAAATTCCTTGAATTGTTGTAGTTGTTTATCGTTATCCACAAATAAACTACAAAAACTACCAACAATCTGTTGCACTCTTGGTTCTAACTCACCTAAATCTAAATCAGGATTTTTGTCTGGATTAATTTTAAAATAATTCCTAAACCTCCACATTAATAACTTATTCCTTAATTCGAGTGTTTTTTTGAAGAAGTCCTTGTTTAAGTTCCATTTAATATCCTTCCTCATGGTTCCAGTCATAACCTGAGTTATACATCTACTCTCCACAGCTTTATCCTCAAAGTTTTTCCTAGTAGCAAGTATCTTAGGGCAGAATGGATCAAAGAAATTTACATTATTACCTTTATCCTTATCACACCTCATTATATGTCTGCCTTTTTCATAGCCTTGATTAATAATCTTAATTATATCTTGGGCCTCATCACTCTTTTGAAAGTCTGCTTCATCCATTATTAGTGTTCCCCTCCACTTATCTATAATCCTAAATATTGGTGCTGCCGTAGATGCTCCAGAAGTAGCTATAGGTTTATAGTGTAAGTAACCTAAAACATCTAAGAACCTACTCTTGCCTTGCCCTGTATCTCCTAATGCTCTAAGATAGTTTAAAGTATGAAACCTCTCAAATACCCAACTCCGTTTTATGTTCCATACTGCAAACTGTAGAACATCATCAGGTACATCTAACCATTCTCTTATATGGTCTTTAATCTCTTTATCTAGCTCTTCATCTGTACCATACTCTTCTGCTTTGGTTGGAAGGAATATTGCTTCCTTTCTTATCTCTTCTCCGAAGTGTGGCTTATAAATAATTCCAATATCTAACTCATAAACATAACGGATTGATTCTGTAGGATTAGAATTATATACGCAGAACTTACTATGTTCTCCATCAAAAATCTGTTCAGCAATTATTTTGCTGCTTTCATTAATGTAAAGGCTGGTATATATTTCAACCTGTTTAGATTTCTTTTTGTTTTCTTTTGGATCTTGAATTGCTTTATCAAATGTTTCTCCAAGCTTTTTTTCTTGGTCTATAATCCATTCTTGTTTTGTAGCAAATACTTCGTTACTTTCTAATTCATAATCCGTAGAAACTTCTTTAACTTCCTTTGTAGAACCATCCTTGTTTAATACCTTCACAACAGGTAACGAACCCTCTTTTTTAATGTCTGTAAGTTCTTCCAATTTATACACCTATTTTTTTAATAATAAATGGTGGAACATAAGAGCCTATGCTCCACCTTATATCTCCTCACTTCCATCCGAATTTAACGGAGTGTGATAATAAAACCAACAGAGGAAACAAACCAACCTCTGTTGGTATCCTGCATTCGCAGGGGAGTCATGATACTCCTTAGCTAAGGAGATTGATTATTTAATTTCATTACCCCAAGTATCCCAACCTTCTGTTTTTTTTCTAGCAAATAATTCTATTCTAGGCATAGCACCACATAATTCAACAATTCTTTTTCTAGTTATATCTGGTTTTTTACTATGTTCTTCTATCGGTGTATCAATTATTTGGTGAACAGAACTACTTTGTCTAGTTATTTTACCTCTAGTTGCAATAATACAAATTTCTGCATTACTCCTAGTCCAATAACCCATGCCCCAAAACCAACTATCAGATTTCTTATTCTTTTTAACCCAAGTAAATCCAACTGTTTTATATTTAAATCCCCATGCTTTCAATACTTCAAAACTTTTTTCTAAGAAGGGATAGGTTACCCACATGAATAATACACAATTATCCTTAGCCAAATCTCCGATAGGTAAATTTTTTATATCGTTTAGGCTTTGACATTTATAATAATTGTCTGGTGCCCTCCCTTTACCTTTATCCGAATAGTGTTTAAAGCTCCAAGGTGGGTCTGCGTAGATTATATTGTATTTCTTCTTGGTCTTTGGTAGTTGTGGTTCTTTGAAACTTTCAGCAATTTTCTTTCTTTTTTCTGCCTTTTTTAATTCATTATAAATCTTGTTTATAGAAAACTTTTGTGAAGATAAATCTTTCTTCTGTTTTTCATCTGCTTTTGTTTCTATGTATTTTACTTTTGCTACTGTACCTGTGGCAACCTTTGCTACCTTAGCAATTTTTTCTCTAGTATTCACCTTTTCTTTTAATAGTAATTTACTTTGAGGGGATGACTTTGTCAATGTTGACAAAGTCAAGTTTCTTTTTAGTTTGCCACCAGTTGCAATTTTCATATTTTCTTTAGCTTCCTTACTCAATATATCCTCCTGTTTCAATGCCAACCTAGTCCTATCATATTTAGATATATTCCTTCTACCTAATTGATTATCAATCATCCAAAGGACAACTTCTTCTTTATCTATGAATTTCCCTTCTTTTATTTTAAAATTAATATTATTTTTTGTACAAATATTATATCTATTATGTCCATCAACAATTATTCCTTTCCATAATGTTATTGGTTCCCTACACCCTTCTTTTTTAATACTCTTTTCTAATCTATTGAACTCATCTATCTCTAATGGTGGAATTAAATTCTTTAGTTCATCATCAGTTTTTATTTTCATTTTAGAAATATACCTCCACTTCTTCATTCCAAATTAATTGAAGCATTTTAAAGAACGCGTCTTTACTCACTTCAACTTTAAATAATTCAAAGAAATCTTTAAATCCCATAAGATATTTTTCTTCTATTGGTTTCTTTGCAGTTTTCAAAGCCTCAACAGAATTTTCCTTTGTCCAAACAACAAACTTAGAAATAACTTGCCATCTTTCGTTCTGACAATCTAAACCATTAAATACAATCTTGTGTTTTCTTCTTAAGGTTTCTAATGCTTTCTTTGTCTTTCCTAAGTCCAATTCTATGTTTGATTTAGATTCTAAATTATATACTATATTTCTAATCCTAAAAACAATATCAATATCTGCAGCAAGAAATCTTTTATTCCTGTATACTTTAGCATTCATCTGGTGAGCATAATTTACTGTGGCAATTTCTAAAGCATTTCCAAAAGTAATGATGCAGCTTCTGAATATCTTTTGTGGGTTTTTCTTTCCAAGAAACATAACATCCGTTAAGGAGTTTACTTTTTTTAATTTCAACTTTTCGTTTCTACTTCCATCTTTAAGAGATTGGTAAAGGCGTTTACATTCTCTTCTAAGTTCTCTTTCAAAAATAATTAAACTAATTTTGATTACCTCCATCCCTAAACTTCATAGCCTGTTGTGGTGTATAGGGTGTTTTTAATTTCTTAACTTTACCATTTCGTAGAATGGTAATATTTTTTTGTATTTTCCTTCTTCTTCTAAATTTGAACTTCATTTCTTTTTCTTCCAAAAACTAACAAACTTACCATGCTTACCTTCATCATCCTGTATAACTACTTCATCCTCTGCTGATAGTTCCAAGTACCTACATAAATCAGCAGGAACAATAAACATTATAGAACCACCAACGTCTTTTAATTTTCTTATAAACTGCATATATATCACCTTCCAATAGTTTAAGATAACTCAAACATAACTTATATATAAAGCTATTGTAAAACAACCCATTACAACCAATTCACCAGAACCAAAACAACACCAATTACCACCTAAGAAGTAACTAAAAATTACTATATTTCCTATGTGCCTTGCCCAACTTAGATAACTTATGGTGGCTGCACATACACTCAGAACACCAATAACTACCTTCATCAGCACCACCATACATATATCCTTCCTTCTTTTTCATCTTATCCTCTTCCTCAATGACAGAGCATACACTTTAACTGGCTTACTACCAAATTCTTTATTCCGTATTTTTCTGCTTCTTCAAAAGTTTTAGGTAGAGGTTTAGTCATTTTCAATAAATGTAGGTTGTATGATCTTAACTAACTCTCCATTGATTAATTCGTATCTTATCTTTCTCCAGAATCTTGGTGTCATTCTCCTACCTCATCATTTAATTCTTTAACTGGTAATGGTTTTTTCCTTATCATTGATTCCAGGTGTAGTCTAACTTTCCTTAAACATCTTGGACAAGTTGCATAGAATTTATGTTTTCCATTGTATTCCCATTCATACTTACATTTTTTATTTGGACATTTTAGTTTCATAGTTAGTTAGTTAGTATAATATATATATAAACCTTTCTATACTAAAGAATATAAGTCGAGAATTTCAATAATCAATGCTTAAATAGTTTAATCAAAACTTAAAACTTTTAGAATTAGAAAAAGTAATTAAAAAAAGAAATTTACATTACTCCGCTTACTTTAAACGACATTATAGCGAAACCAATCCCTATTGCTATGATTGCTATTGCAAATAAGAGTATTGTTATATTTAATAATGTTCTTGATGTTTGACCTCTTACAAAAGTATCTGGTGTGAATTTGTAATCAATGAAAGCTAAATCATCAGTAAAATTATCATAAGCTATTTTAATTGCCCCTGTTGCCAGAGTTACATTACATACAGTATCTACTGTAACAGCAGTCATAGTTGAATTCCTACAAGCATCCAAAGAAATTAATTCATCATTAGCTAATAGTCCTGTTGAGAAATGATTGAAAGTATAATCTGCAAAAGCAGTTGTAGAATTTGTTGCATTACATT
>SDBS01005987.1_pt1 | contig 11846 bp, 7 predicted proteins | sample 2277091 | NCBI WGS metagenome assembly SDBS01 (sample SAMN10404972, study PRJNA504765) | marine sediment metagenome | isolation source: marine sediment core GS10_PC15, 163 cmbsf | place: Arctic Ocean: Southern Knipovich Ridge | collected 2010 | reverse complement strand
TCTGGCAGCAGAAATGGGAATCCAGCCAACAACACTGTCGCAAGGAGCAATTGACGTATTGCTGAATTATGCCTTTCCCGGCAACGTGCGTGAACTGGAAAATATTCTGGAACGGGCACTTACACTATGTGATGGCAATGAAATCCTGGCTGAAGACCTGCAACTGCGAAGCGCGACTGCCTCCGCACAACAGGATAACAGCGGAGCAAGCAGCGACGAGGGCCTGGACAACTACCTGGCTCGATTAGAGCGAGTTGCAATTGAAGAAGCGCTAACCAAGACCAACCAGAACAAAACGGCCGCCGCCAAGCTGCTGGGCATCACCTTCCGGGCACTGCGTTACAAACTGGAGAAACTAGGAATCGATTGACCGTTCGTCCGGCTAAAATAGCCGACCATACCTTGCCCCGGCGTGCAACGGCGACCGGATTGCCGAGAAATGGCAGTGGATAAAATAACGGCACCGCACACCACCGCCGAATTACGCCCTGCTCTCCATTAAGCATGTGTTTTTTAACAGTTTTTTATTGCAATGGGAATGATTACCGATGGCACGATGTCTGCATGAATGTTGGAGAAGTTTGGCAAGCCGTGATTGACCGATGCATGTGGCTCTGCTAAATAAAGACAAGGGTTTTTATCCTTCTTTTGTTAGCAACAAAGGAGGTTATCGCGAAAAGCATCGTCTGCGCTCTTTGGCGGCCATGTATGGAAAACGGTTCTTACCCCCGCGGCAGGCCGGTAATTTTCGGGATAACCTCTACAATAATAACGTTAACGCAAATTAAAAACAGAGGCTCATTCAAATGAAGACAATGCAGAAAGGTTTTACACTGATTGAACTGATGATCGTTGTGGCGATTATTGGCATCCTGGCCGCCATCGCGGTGCCGGCATACCAGGACTACACCATCAAAGCCAAGATCTCAGAGGCAGCATCTCTCTCTGGCGCGGTGAAGCTTGGCGTCGAGCTTGCCTATAGTGAGGGTATGGCGCTCTCCGCTATTGACTCCAATACCGATGCAAGCGTCGAACCAGCGACAAGCTTCAAAGCCAAGTACGTGAGCAGTGTCAGCATCACAGACAACGGTGCATTTGAAGTTCTCCTGAAAAACGATACCACCCTTGGTCTGAACACGGCCGTAGGTAAGAAAATTACCTATACACCAACAACGGTTACAACCGGCGGTAATATCCAATGGTCTCTAGCCTGTGAAAGCGGCATCAAAGCAGCATGGTGTCCGAAGTCGTAGTCACCAATTTGACAAAATTGGCATAATAACAAGGGCGACTCAGGTCGCCCTTGTTTTTTTGTGCCGCTTTTGGACAATTTAAGGTGCTAGACAAAAGCTGCCGTGGGACATGAGCTACTGATTGCAAATTGCCTGTTAACCTCTTCTTAAACCCATTCACACTCGCCAGCACCCCATGTGTACTATGGTGACTCCATTAACAGCATTATCATCTAACCAGACGCTATCAGTGTAAATCAGCCATATTGCTAATGTTGACCTGGTTCAAGAAAATCTTTTCCGCCAATCGGAAGTTTCAGTTACTCTCTTTGTCGCTGGTGATCGTTCTTGGGGCCACAGCATTTCTCCCTGGTATTTCCGGGCCATTTATCTTCGATGATTTCCCTAACATAGTCGCCAATAACGAACTTCGGATTCAACGCCTGAGCCTTGATGAGCTCTATCGAGCGGCCTATTCATTCCCTGCCGTAAGCCAGATTCAACGCCCGCTGGCGTATATCAGCTTTGCGCTTAACGGTTATTTCGCCGGGGGTTTCGATGACAGTGCGCCGTTCAAACTAACAAATCTTTTCATACACATCGTAAACAGTTTGCTGATTTTCTGGATGTTACAGATTGTGCTTAAGCGTTATGCGCGTTCCTCTCCAGATTCCCCACCCGATACACTTTTCACAAGCAACACAGTCGTATTGCTTGCGGCCGCCATTTCACTGTTATGGTTTATTCACCCGATACAGATAACCAGTGTGCTTTATGTGGTTCAGCGCATGGCGTCTCTATCCGCTACCTTTGTCTTGCTTGGTGTCCTGAGTTATTTGGTTGGAAGAGAGCGTTTACTGCTGAATCAAAAGCGCAGCCACCTGTTAATATTTGGCGGGCCACTAATATTTGGCACGATTGGAATTCTGGTAAAAGAATCCGCTGTTTTGCTTCCCGTATTTATACTGAGCATGGAGCTAACACTGTACGCGAATGAGAAACCATGGCGAAACTGGTCACACTTGTCCCAACGCTCTCGAAAAGCAATTCTTGCCGCTGTTCTGCTCGTTGGCCTGCTGGGTATTGCTGTAATAACTTATTTATTCATTTCAAGATTCCTTCCTGGCTATGAAGGTCGATTATTCTCTCTTCAGGAACGTCTGTTAACTCAGCCAAGGGTTTTATTCTTCTACATTTCGCTCATTTTGCTGCCTCGCACCAACCAGTTCGGTATACACCACGATGACATCATTTTATCCAGTTCACTGCTATCCCCCTGGACTACCTTACCTTCTATTTTGGCTCTAGCAACATTGGCCGCCCTTGCAGTTTATCTGCGCAATAAGCGGCCACTTGTCAGCCTTGGAATACTCTGGTTTCTAACGGGTCATTTGCTTGAGTCGACTGTCTTTCCTTTGGAACTGGTTCCTGAGCACCGAAATTGTCTGGCATCACTTGGCATAGTCATCATTCTGGTTCAGTTGATTTATAACGGCAGCTGCAGCATTGGGAACAAGAAAGTGTTGTTATTGCTGCCGTTGTTGATACTAGTTTTTGGAAGCCTCACTTTTATTCGCGCGAATCAATGGTCCAGTCACGAGAAATTGATCGCTTACAATGCCGTCCACCATCCAAAGTCTTCGAGAGCACAACTGGAACTAGGCGGGATGCTTGCGCAACGGGGGTATTATGATCAGGCACGTGAGGCATATCTTGCGGCTATCACGTATCAGCCCAACGACCCTAGCTTGCTAATTGGACTACAGATGATCAGATCGAACCAGAACCTGATGCCAGACCCGGATGTGGATCAGCAGATCATATTGCTCATAAATAAATATCCTTTGAACGCAACATTTCATAGAACTCTGGGGCATGTCACCGAGTGCCTTCAGACTTCGTGTACCACTTTGATCAATTCTATGGAACAGTGGACAAGAACATTGCTGCAACAGGAATCAGGTAATACCCGAAAATCACACTATAGTTATTTACTCGCGACCAACCTCGTTGCTCAAAACCGCATACAAGAAGCTATTAACGCCTATAGACAGTCATTTGAACTGAATAGGCGCAATATCAATGTTCTATTAAGTCTGACAGATCTATATATTCAGCTAGGTCATCCCACACAAGCAGAGGCTATTCTGGAATATGTGGAAAAAAACAATAATTATCTTAAGAAACGGAATAAGCAGAAAATAATATATTTACACAATAAAATAAGAAAATTAAAATCCAGAAAACACTAGCACGAACGAGATAACTGGGTAGGATCGTATTCAAGAGACGTCATATAACTCGATCATATTGCAGGCTCACAATAAAATAATGGCTACATAAGCGTACTGGAATATCGCAATTATATTTTATTTTCGTCGCCAGTTTGGTCTGTAGCCTGCTCGAGCAGACAAAGGAAACATTTTATAAAATTCTATACTTTCACATTTAGCTACCTGGATTGGCAATTAGCCAATTAGTTTGATAGATGCCAAAAATCAGATTGCCAACCCTATTTACTCAATAGTTCGAACAAAGCGTACTATTCACGTCTCTATGATCAAGCAACTGTTTAATTATCGTTTTTTCCCCGTTGCCTGCTTGGCACTGCTTCTAATAGTCGGTTTTGCAATCTACTGGCCGGGAATCGATGGCCCTTTTTTGTTTGACGACATAGAAAATATTGTCAGAAATGATTACTTGAGGCTAAAAGATCTAAGCTTTGGTTCGCTGAAGAACGCCGCCTTTTCTTCTGAATCCGGGCTACTCAATCGACCTATTCCCGTTCTCTCCTTCGCGCTGAATTATTTCTTCAGCAACAAATTCACTACAGCCTTCCCTTTCAAGCTCACCAACGTGGCCATTCATTGCCTGAATGGATTACTGGTTTTCTGGCTTCTTTATCTAGGGCTTGCTCGACTGGCAGCATCAGATAAGAAATTTTCGGCACTGGACTCGCGCCGCATCTTCTTTCTCGCATTTGGTACTGCAACGCTTTGGACTGTTCACCCCATACATCTGACCAGCGTTCTCTATATTGTTCAGCGGATGACATCATTGTCTGCCACTTTCGTGTTATTAGCGCTTATTTCCTATATTTCTGGCCGAAATACAATTCTTTCCGGAAACATACTGAGAGGAAGAATCTATATCGTGGGCGGAACAATATTGTTCGGGCTAATGGGACTTTTTAGTAAGGAAAATGCCGCTCTGCTGCCAATATATATCGTAATTATTGAGTTCACACTTTTTTCCTGTGAGTGGCCATGGGCACTATGGGACAAGGTCAGCAAACGCACCCGGTATCTTATGATCACCGGTTTCTGTTTAGCCGGCGCTGTAGCGATGGCTTATCTCATTGATTACTTTTATCCTGGATATTCCAGCCGACACTTTACTTTTACTGAAAGGATGTTGACGGAACCAAGGATACTCCTGTTCTATCTGTCCCTTATTTTTCTACCGAGAATCGATGCTTTCGGCATTTACCACGATGACATTGCTATCTCCATCAATTTAATAAATCCCTGGACAACTTTATTCTCAATTGCGTTTATAGTTTTTCTATTTGCGTTCGCAATTCTTCTTAGAAAGAAACACAAACTCGTCAGCTTTGCCATTTTGTGGTTTTTTGCAAGCCATTTAATGGAATCAACCATAATCGCCCTGGAGCTTGCACACGAACACCGAAACTATCTTGCTGTAATCGGTCCGGCTGTTCTCATTATGTACTTTTCCTATCAGGCCATACAGGTAACGGAAAGAAAGAATATATGGTGGATACCGGTTATATTTATGGCCCTGTTTGTAACCAACACGTCACTTCGCGCCTGGCACTGGTCCGACAAAGCGAGTCTGAATACTTTTGAAGCGCAAAATCATCCCAACTCAGCACGCGCACAAGCGTCCATGGGATCTCTTTTAGCCGAGGTCGGCAAACTGGAAGAGGCAAAGCAAGCTTTTAGGCGCGCTTCAGTGCTACGCCCCCATGATGCTTCCGATTTGATAAATATTCATATAATTCAATCATGGCAGAAAATCGAACCATCAGAAAAATTAAAGCTGGATACTCTTGCGCGCGTGGAACATGGCCTATGGACAGCATTGACGGGCCAGGTTCTGGAATATGCTGTTAATTGTGTGCCACGAAACTGTAGGCAAATGCAAGAGATTTTACTTACATGGCTACCAATATATATATCTCGCTCTGGCAAAAAGTCTCGTAGACGAGCCCACAGTTATTACTTGTACGCCCGGGTGCTGCTATCAAAGAATGATGGCCAAGGTGCTATTGCTGCACTAAACGCAGCTACTGAGGCATACAAAAGGTATCTTCACCCCTATTTCCTTCTGTCCGCAATCCATCTCAAGAGAAATGAAATCGAGAAGGCGGCAGTTGTACTGGAGCAGCTTAAAAAAGCGAATATTGATAACCCGCATCCCAGAGGCAGGGAAATTCAGGCGCTTTCTGATAAAATAATGCGACTTCGGAAAAATTGATAGGGGTAGATATACTTGGCTTGCGTTACAACAAATTTAACTCAGACTCTGCCACTCAGAATGCACTATCCTTAATAATTGCGACTAAATAAATCAAATTTTATTAGTTGCAATTTTCGAGCTTCTTATTGAATTGACTGCGCTGTCGGTAATTTTGGAATTACTTAACCAGGAAAGAAGAAGAATATGGAAAAGTTTTCAATCGTTCTCCCTGCCAGAAACGAAGCAATTTCACTTGGGAATATTCTTCCTTTTTTGATGTCACGCTATCCAGATGCAGAGGTCATTGTGGTTAATGATGGATCCAGGGACGACACACATGATGTTGCAGATGGTTTAGGGGCAATTGTTATTGATCACCCGTATAGCATGGGAAATGGTGCAGCAATAAAATCCGGCGCACGCGCCGCGACGGGCGACACCATTCTATTTATGGACGCTGATGGACAGCATAATCCGGATGATATTGAGGCTCTTATTTCTAAATATGAGGAAGGCTTTGATATGGTAATTGGTGCGCGTGACTTTAGATCACAAGCTTCTTTTTTCAGGTGGGTGGCGAATACTTTCTACAACACACTTGCTTCCTACATGACTGGCTTCAAAATTCCGGATCTGACATCGGGTTTTCGTATTCTGAACGCAAAAAAATTCCGGCGATTCCTGTATTTGCTGCCAAATGGTTTCTCTTATCCAACTACGTCAACAATGGCCTTCTTTCGATCTGGTTATTCAGTGGCCTACGTTCCTGTAATAGCGCTGAAGCGTAAAGGTAAAAGTAAAATAAAGTTGTTCCGTGATGGCATAAGATTCATGGTAATAATATTGAAAATCGGCGCCCTATTTTCACCCATGCGTCTCTTCCTGCCTATAAGCATATCGCTTTTTCTGGTTGGTGCTTCATATTATATCTACACATATACTACCTATGGTCGATTTACCAATATGAGCGCGCTGTTATTTGTATCTTCGCTGATGATATTCCTAATCGGTATTGTATCCGAGCAGGTTTCTTCATTGCATTACAGGGATTCGAGTGAAATTAATGATACGAATAGATAGCAACTTTTATTTCAACTTCGCATGCAGGTCTCATCCACTCACCTAATGCGGAGCGCATCAATCTCCATCATCTTGTTATCCTCTGGATTTCCCCGTTATCGGGGTGATTCAGCATCTATATTTATCAAACATCTAGCCGTCGCCCTTGCAAAAACAAACATTGACGTCCACGTGATCGCACCTGGACCCGGGGAAGTAACTGGCAATTCTGTGAAGAATCCAAGAATTTCCCGATTTCGATATTTCATTCCTGGATTGGATAGACTCGCATATGGATCCGGGATTCTTCCTAATCTTAGACGCAACCCATTACTCTGGCTTGAAGTCCCATTTTTTATGCTGTCGATGTTTTTAAAAACACTAACGATTGCGCGACGAATACATCCTGATGTTATTCATGCACATTGGGTATTACCCCAAGGAGCAGTTGCACTTATAGTTGGCTTCATCCTGAATATCCCAGTTGTTACCACAGCGCATGGCACAGATGTTTTTAGCCTTAAAAATCGTTACCTTGTTGCGTTAAAGAAATATGTATCTCGCTGCTCAAATGCCTGGACGTCAGGCACCGATATAACAGCATCTACAATGTCGGGCACCAAAACGCAGTCGAATTATACGAAAATACCCATGGGAGTAGATATTCATCACTTCGCCAACGGAGACCCTACACACCTGCGTACAGGTATAAACGAAGAAATAAAAATTGTTTTATTTGTCGGTCGACTAATTGAAATGAAAGGCGTGGACATTCTAATCAAGGCATTTGCAATGCTGCCCCCACAAATCAAGGAAAATACTATTTTGTGGATTGTCGGCGAAGGGAATCAGAAAAGCATATTGGAAAAACTCGCTTCCTCCCTGGAGATTCAAAAACGCGTAAATTTCCATGGCCAGGTTGACAATGACCGCTTGCCGGACTATTACGCAGCAGCAGATCTATTTGTCGGGCCATCTACGACGAGTGACAACGGTGAACTGGAAGGCCAAGGTATTGTTTTTGTTGAAGCTGCGGCCGGCCATTTATGTGTGCTTTCAACAAATAGTGGTGGAATTCCTGAAGTAATTACAAATGGCGAAACAGGCATACTGGTTGAGCCAGATAATATTGATGAATTGTGCAGTCAAATGACCAATCTATTGTCAAACAACGAATTGCGCGACAGATTGACCAGAAATGCATATAAAAATGTTTGTACCAAATACAGCTGGAATATCATTGCGAATCAATTCAAAGATCTGTATTTGTCCATAAAAAAATAGATTAATACAAAGGAATTTATTCAGTTTAACGTATTTGAATTATTTACAAATAAGTGGATACAAATAGTGACGTGGTAGATCTGATTTCAAGCGCTCTGGTGGTTAATAAAGTATGAGAATTTTTATTATCACAAAACGCCAGTATACGTCTAAAGATTTGATAGATGATAAATATGGCAGGCTCCGCGAAATCCCATTGGAATTGGCCGCCAGGGGACATAAAATATACGGCTTCTGTCTCAGCTATCAATGGCGTCCGGCTGGTCTGTCCCGTGACTCGAACGAGGGAGCCAGCGTTGATTGGACCACAATAAATGTTGGCATTATCAAACCAATTGGCTTTGCCATTTATGCAATACGCATATTGTTTGCAGCCAAGCGATTACGACCCAATTTAATTTTTGCATCTTCTGACAGCGTTTATGGCATATTAGGAGCCTGGCTTTCCCACCGTCTCGACATACCATGTGTATTTGATCTATATGATAATTATGAAAGTTTCTCAGCTATTCGAATTCCGGGGGTAAGGCGACTTTACGAGAGGGTGCTAAAGAATATTGATCTTGTCACCTGTGTGAGCGATCCATTACAAAAATATATTCGCACTACTTATCGCCCGGACCTGCCTATTTTGACTCTAGTCAATGCTACTGATCCCGCTGTTTTTACATCACTGGATCGTGATCAATGTCGTAGACGAGTCGGTCTGCCACTCAATGGCACTTTGATTGGCGTAACAGGTGCTATCTCGCTTTCCAGGGGCATAGAAGATTTGTTTGGAGCTTTCGAGATCCTGCGTGGACTGATACCCGACCTCTACCTTGTCCTGGCTGGTAAACTGGATAAAAACGTCTCTCTTCCTTCTTCCGCCAAATTAATTTATTTGGGATTATTGCCACAAAAAATAATCCCTTTTGTTATTAATAGTTTTGATGTTTCGGTTATTTGCAACAAAGACTCGGCCTTTGGTCGATATTGTTTCCCCCAGAAGTTCGTTGAAACAATCTCATGTAAAGTCCCTCTGGTTGCAACTAATGTCGGTGCTATTAAAGCTCTTCTGGAAGATTACCCTAAGCTTGTCTACGAAACAGGTGATTCACAACAACTGGCCGACTGTATTTCGGCCCAACTAACCAATAGAACAGCGCCCAGGATTACAACCATGACCTGGGATAATATTGCGGAGAAGCTGGATAACAAAATCTCGCAATTATAATAGGCCGTTCTCCTGATATCTTACATATGCTCATGCCAGATATTTTATTAACTATAGTTATCCCTGCTTATCACGGGATTGAACAATTAGACAAATGTCTATCGGCACTGCAAAACAGCCAGTTCCAGAAATTCCGCACCATCGTTGTTGACCACGGCGAAATGGACGATATCTCTCGGTTTGTTGCCGCCGATTTCCCGGATGCAATATGCCTTCGCGGTTCCCCTGCGTTATGGTGGAGTGGAGCTACCAACATCGGCATTAAATATGCGCTGGAAAACCACAGCATGTTAATCATGCTACTCAACCATGATTGCTTTGTTCGCCCCGAAACAATCGGCAACCTTGTGAAGTCAGTTGAATTGAATAGCCAGACAATTATCGCTCCTGTTCAGCAAAATATACGTAATGGAAATTTAACGGTAACTGCAAGTTCATGCTTTGTGTTAGGTTTTCCGACTGTCATTGCACCGCAATGGTGGCAACGGCAAAAATTGAAATCGCTCCTTCAAGAAACCAGATTGATCATTGGAGGTCGCGGAGTAATTATTCCCGCCGGGGTTTTGGGCGAAGTTGGTCTGTTTGATCAAGACCGGCTCCCCCATTATGGGGCAGATCATGATTTTTATCATCGTTGTCGAAGACGGGGTATAAATTTACTCATCGATACTTCTGCATTCGTTGATATAGATGATAGCCAAACCAGCCGGGGGAATATTGATGGCAGAATTACAATACGATCATCTCTGCAGTCGCTGCGTAATCGTGATTCCCATCGCAATATCATAGATGTGAAAGCGCTGTTTGAGAAACATCTGGCGATACCCATCCTGGTACCAGTCAGCATCACTCTCTATATTGTACGATTTGTGACGGTATCGTTTTTCCTCGCACTATTTCAGAAATTGTCATTCAAGAGCGAATGAACTTAGTTCGACTGAAATGCTCTGCATACACATGGTGATTTTATTATTGCGCCGGACAAAATTGTTCGCCCTGTCTTACTAGGTTTAGTAAATCAAGATTTAATTAACTACTATTCTGCATACTTTCCTTGCACTCCCTACTACAAATATTACTCGGCCTATCTGATAACAAAAAAGAATCGTCGTACTACCGTTTCATTGTGTAACGATTTTCTTGCCCAAAGAATATTAATTGACACCGATGATGCTGACACCTTGAACATTTTTGATATTGGAACCAACAAAGTGTAGGGCAATTACTTCGACGCGGGGGTGTTTCAGACATCTATACCGAAATATTGTTCATTCCACACTGTGATGATGGCGTCCTATTCTTCGAGTTGTGCCGGTCTCTGCCGGAATTTGGCTATACACTCTATAGATGGTTACAATTTGCGAAGAGGCGGCAACGGCCAGCTACGTTATAGAGACGCTATGTTCGTGAGCTGTGAGCTGTGAGCTGTGAAAAAGGAACACCGATTCGAGCATCTGATAACCGTAATATCCACACCGGCACAACAGATTTTACGTTGTGGTGTAACCAAAATGGCCCAGGAAGACAGTCTTGCTACTTTTTTCTTGATTTTTCAATACCTTATCCTATGATTTAGGTATAAATCACATAGCTGAATATCGAGCTGCTAAATAGGAGAACGCTTTAAAATTATGAACGATCGCGTGCTAATTCTAGGAGGTGATGGCTTTTGTGGATGGCCCACCGCCCTCCATCTGTCCAACAGCGGATACGATGTAATTATTGTCGACAATTTATCGCGCAGAAACATCGACAATGAACTTGAAGCATATTCCCTGACTCCGATTCAACCGATGGGAGTTAGACTTGATGCATGGAAAAGCCTGACAGGGCAGACTATTCGATTCCTGAATTTCGATGTTTCAGAGAACTATCATCGTCTACTTACCCTTATTCGTGATGAGAAACCCGGAAGCATTGTGCACTTTGCCGAGCAACGCGCGGCTCCTTACTCCATGAAAACCTCGTGGCACAAGAGATACACTATTAACAATAATATTAATGCTACTCACAATCTTCTTGCTGCTGTAGTAGAAGCAGGCCTGGACATTCACATTGTTCATCTAGGAACAATGGGCGTCTATGGATATGGAACAGCGGGGATGAAGATACCGGAGGGCTATTTGAACGTGATGGTGAAGGATGACGACGGAGGAATCGTCAATCAGGAAATTCTTTATCCAGCAAATCCTGGAAGTATATACCACCTCACTAAAACGCAGGATCAGCTAATGTTTGCTTACTACAACAAAAATGATCACACAAAAATTACTGACCTACACCAGGGAATTGTTTGGGGGACGCAAACTAATGACACGAAGATTGACGAACGTTTAATCAATCGTTTTGACTATGATGGCGACTATGGAACGGTCCTGAATCGATTCTTGATGCAGGCAGCCATAAATTATCCGCTTACGGTACACGGTACTGGAGGACAAACGCGCGCGTTCATTCACATTCAGGACACTGTTAAGTGTATTAAGCTCGCCATTAAAAGTCCTCCAGAAGACGACGAGAAGGTACGGATCATGAATCAGATGACAGAAACTCATAGAGTTCGCGATTTGGCA